>Ga0308396_1000118_pt1 | contig 55873 bp, 50 predicted proteins | sample Hotspr2SamplePe2_FD_202359 | JGI IMG/M metagenome (GOLD analysis project Ga0308396, IMG submission 202359) | Hot spring phototrophic mat microbial communities from Mushroom Spring, Yellowstone National Park, Wyoming, United States - 20050930_Pe2 ... | reverse complement strand
CGATCACGCCGCCGCCGGCGGCCTTGAGCGCCGGATAAGCTTCCTGGCTGAGCGCCCAGGCGTGATAAAAGTTCACGCGGAAGCAGTTCTCCAAGTCCTCGAACGTCGCGTTCAACACGCCGTGCCAAGTGTTGGCGCCGGCGTTGTTCACCAGCCCATCTAGGCCGCCGAGGAAGGCGATCGCGTCGCGCGCGAAGCAGCGCGCCGCGTCCAGATCGCGCAGGTCCAAGGCGCGGAAGAACGCGCGCCGGCCGGCTGCAGCTATCGCCCGCATGGTGTCGTCGGCTCCCACCTCGCTTAGCCCGCAAAAGGCCACGTCGGCACCCTCCTGAGCAGCCCGAATCGCAACCGCCTGGCCGATGCCCATCGTCGCGCCGGTCACGATGATGCGCTTATTCGTCAGCAGATTCATCTGTTCTATGCCTTAACTTTCGCCCAACTCGCCGTCCAGCACAAATCGCTCGATTGCGATGGCTGCGCCGTCCGCCTCGATGCTCGGCGCGACCCAGTCGGCAATCGCGCGCAGGTCGGCATGACCGTTGCCCATCGCCACGCCACAGCCGGCCCAGGCGATCATCGTCGCGTCGTTGCCCTGATCGCCGATCGCCATCACGGCCTCGCGCGCCACACCCAGGTGCGCGGCCAGCATCTGTAATGCCGCGCCCTTGTCGGCTCCCAGCGGATTCACCTCGACGAAGCGCGCGTGCGACTGCACAACCACCGCGCGCTCGCCGACCACCGCGCGCAAGTGCGCCAGCGCAGCCGGCGCCTGCGACGGGTCAACCGCGAAGAGGATCTTGTCAGCATCCTCGCTGGCCAGCACGGCGCACAAATCCGGCACGACCGTGAAACCACGCCCCACCAGGTCGTCAATGCGCCCGAAGAACACCCCGTCGGTGACGTAGATCCGGTCGCCCTGATAGAGCGCTGCGCGCCAGGCCGTCTGCGCGCGCTCGATGGCGGCCAGCTCACAGGCCAGGTCGCGCGGCAGCGGAATATGGCGCAGATAGCGCTCGGTTTGGTAATCGTAGATCGCGCCACCCTGAAGACAGATCGCCGGCGCGTTGATCCCCAACTGCGCCGCGAACCTGCGCGTGCTGGCGACGTTGCGGCCGGTGGCGACCGTCACCCATAGACCGCTCTCCCTGGCGCGCTGCACCGTCCGCAGGACGCGCGGAGAGATGCTCAGGTCGGGGTGCACAGTCGTGCCGTCCAGGTCGAGGGCAATCAGCTTGAAGGCGGACATGGCGCACTGGCCAGCGCCCCGCGCAGACCCGCCCCGCGGGACAGGACATGTGAAGGGGCGCCTGCCGAACGTGGATCTTAACCTAACGCGCGACCAGGGCGCCTCGCGCACCACGGTAAATCGTCGCAGCGAGCGGGCCGGCTAATGCGGTTCCGCCTCGGCCAGTGGAGCGTGCGCCGAGCGCGCCTCTTCGACAAGCACGCGGCGCAGCACCTTGCCCACCTGCGTCTTGGGCAGCGCATCGCGGAAGACAATCGCGCGCGGGACCTTGTAGGGCGCCAGGTTCTGGCGACAGAACGCCTGCAGCGCTTCGGCGGTCAAGTGCATACCCGGTCGCAGGACGACGAACGCGGTGAGCGTGTCGTCGCCCCGCTCGGGATTGGGCACACCCGCCACGCTTGCCTCCAAGATCGCCGGATGCGTGAAGAGCACCTCTTCGACCTCGCGCGGCAACACCTTCAGGCCGCCGACGTTAATCATGTCCTTCTTGCGGTCCACGATATAGAAGTAGCCATCGGCGTCCATCCTGGCGATGTCGCCAGTGTGCAACCAGCCATCAGCATCTATGGCCTTGGCGGTCTCATCCGGGCGATTCCAGTATCCCTTCATCACCTGCGGCCCGCGCACGCACAGCTCGCCGATGGTCTCTGGGTTGCCGTCCATGGGCAGATCAGCGCCGGTTGAGAGGTCAACCAGCTTGGCATCGGTGTCGGGAAAGGGCAGCCCGATGCTTCCAGGGCGATTCTCGTTGAATTCAGGGTTGCAATGGGTCACCGGCGACGCCTCGGTCAAGCCATAGCCCTCTACCAGCCGGCCGCCGGTCAGGGCGTTGAAGCGCTTTTGAATCTCCACAGGCAACGGGGCCGACCCGCTAATGCACGCCTTCACGCTCTTCAGGTCATAGCGCCCGACGTTGGGATTATTGACGATGCCGATGTACATGGCCGGCACGCCGGGATAAATCGTGCAGCGCTCCTTGCTCATGATGCGCATGACATTCTCGATCGGCCGCGGATTGGGGACGATGACCAGTTCAGCGGCCATCGCCACGCCATACAGCAAGCACACCGTCATGCCGTACACGTGAAAGAAGGGGATAGCTGCCATCACCCGCTCGCCACCTTCGACGCCGCTGGTCAGCCAAGCGCGCACCTGCGTGGTGTTACACACCAGGTTGCGGTGCGTCAGCATCGCCGCTTTGGGGACGCCGGTTGTGCCGCCTGTGTATTGCAACAAGGCGATGTCGTCCGGCTGGACGCTGACCGGCGGCGGAGCATCCGCCGTGTTCAACAGGTGCGCGAACAGATGCACATCCTCGCCGCTCACATCCACCCAGTCGGCTTCCTTGCGCTGGCGCGCGCGCACCAACTGCTTGAACGGGAAGCGCAGCACGTCGTCCACGTGGGCCACGACGACGTGCTGCACAGGTGTCTCCGCCCGGATCTGCTTCAGGCGCGGGTAGAACAAGTTCAACAGGACGATGGCTCGCGCACTGCTGTCAATTAGTGGCGCTTTCAGCTCGCGCGCGGTGTAGGTGGGGTTAATGTTCACCACGATCGCTCCCAGGCGCATGACCGCGAAGAAAGCGATCACGTAATGAGGCGAGTTCGGCAGCATAAGCGCCACGCGGTCGCCTGCTCTTACGCCGAGCCGGCTGAGCGCCGCCGCCAGGCGCTCGACCAACGTCCCCAACTCGCGATACGTCAACGTCCCGCCCACCATCACGCGACCGCCGAGCAGATAGCGCAACACAAACTTGGTCGCTAGGCGGTCTGGGTATGTGCGAACCGCCTCGGCAAACAGGTCATTGAGCGTGATGTCCGGATAATCCAGGCTGGCTGGGACACCCTGGTCATAGTGCTTCAGCCAAGGCCGAGGATGCGTCTTCTCAACCGACATGGAAACCCTCCCTCGTCATTAAGTCAATGCCGGTGCGACGACGTGCCGTTAAGTGAGTTAATACGGAGATAACGCAACGGCAGTATAGCGCTGCGCTCGCTGGCGTCAAATCAGCCGGCGTTGCTGCGTTGTCCCCGCAGAGTGCGTTCCGCGTGGGTGCGTTCACCACTAGGGGCATCTTCCACAAGCGATGCTGCCAGCGAAGGCAAATCTCAAGCTTTTGCCCCTAGCTGTGAATGCACCCTTCCGCGTCCGGAGACATACAATCGGCGATCAATGCGCAAGCTCGATCTCGTCACCCCCGCAGAAGCGATGGCGCGTCTGCGGGGGGCGCTAAGCGGCGCGCTTGCGAGCGAGACGATTGCGGCCATGCACGGGCGGGATCGCGTGCTCGCCCAGGACGTGCTCGCCCCGATCCCGATGCCGGAGTTCCGCCGCAGCACGGTGGATGGTTACGCAGTGCGCGCCGTTGACACGCCTGGCACCTTGCGCGTGGTCGCTGCGGTGCGCATGGGCGAGCTGGCGCATATCGCGCTGCGGCAGGGCGAAGCGATAGCGGTGCCCACCGGCGGGAACTTGCCCGACGACGCCGACGCGGTTGTGATGGCCGAGGATGCGCGGCGCAGCGATGACGCTGCGCCGCCTGCGATTACCGTTACCAGGCAGCTCGCGCCAGGAGAGAACGTCATCCAGCAAGGCGAAGACGTCAAAGCCGGCGAGGTGGTCTTACGCGCTGGCGCCCGCCTGCGCGAACAAGAGATCGGCGGATTGCTCGCGCTCGGCATCACGCAGATCAGCGTCCGGCGTAGGCCGCGCGTCGCGCTGATCGCCAGTGGCGATGAGCTGGTGCCGGCAGAGGCCCAGACCAGGCCCGGCCAGGTGCGCAACATCAATCAACCGATGCTAGCTGCGCTGGTGGCGCGCCATGGCGGCATCCCGCTGGACTTCGGCATCTTGCCCGACCAGCGCCAAGCCTTTGAAGAGGCCGCCCAACGGGCGATGCGCGAGGCAGATGTCATTGTGTTCACCGCCGGCAGCTCGGTAGGCGAGCGTGACTTCGTGCCCGATGTCGTCAGCAGCCTGGGCCAACCCGGTATCCTCGCTCACGGCATCCTGTTCCGCCCAGGCAAGCCCACGCTGTTCGCCGTCTGCGACGGCAAACCCGTGCTCGGCTTGCCCGGCAATCCCATCAGCAGCCTGGTCACCGGCAGCTTGTTCCTGGCGCCGACCCTGTGGCAACTTCAGGGCGCACACAACCCGCCCCAGCCGCGCCACGTTCGCGCCAGGCTCACGGAGGACGTGCGCTCGCCGCGCGACCTGGAGCACTGGTTCCCAGTGAAGTTGAGCGGGGATGACTACGGCGAGACGCTGGACGCACGGCCCATAAGCACCAAGTCAAACCTGATCTTCGGCCTGGTGCGGGCCGATGGCATGGTCTGCGCGCCGATCGGCGTGGATCGCCTAGCTGCCGGCGCCGAGGTTGTCGTGCGCCTGTTCGATTAAGCCCAGCGCTTGGGCAGCCTGCGCGAGCAAGCGCCGGCTGCTCTCGTAGGTGAGGATTTCGCGGGCTTCCTCGTAGGTCGCCCAGAAATAATCCTGAACCTCAGCGCGCTGGAGGCACACCCTGGGATTGCGCACCTCGCCGAGGAAGTAGCGCACGCGCTTCGTCGCAGTGTGCTGGGCATCTTCCCAGGCGGGTTTGGTGTAATGCTCTTCGAGCATGGGCTCAGCGCGGATCAATACGTCGCAAATGCCGGTTTCCTCGCGCAACTCGCGGCGCGCCGTGTCCATCTCTGTTTCTCCGGCCTCCGGCCGGCCCTTTGGGAAAGACCAGTGGCCGCTGTTGTGCTGGATCAGCAGAAAGTACAGCCGATCTCCTTTGCGGTAGAACGGGATCACGCCAAACGACTGTTCCACCCTTGGGGAGGGCACGACGCCTTCACCATCGGACATGGCCATCGCCTTCGCACACCCACTTATAGCTCGTCAGCTCGCGCAGGCCCATCGGCCCGCGGGCGTGGATGCGCTGCGTGCTGATCGCCACCTCCGCCCCCAGGCCGAACTGGCCGCCGTCGTTGAAGCGCGTGCTGGCGTTCACGAACACCGCTGAGGCGTCAATCTCATCCACAAAGCGCGCGATCACTTCCGGGTTCTGCGCGCAAATGCCGTCGCTGTGCTCCAACGTGTGCGCCTGGATGAACGCGATCGCCTCATCCAGCGAATCCACCACCTTGACCCCCATGATCAGGGCGAGCCATTCCGTGTCCCAGTCGGCTGCGTCATCTGCCGGCTGCGCCAGCGGATAGCCGGCTGCTTGGACGATCGCCAGCGCGCGTGGGTCACACCGCAGCACCACGGATCGTTCGGCCAGCCGCGCAGCAAGCCTGGGCAGGAATATCGGGGCGATGTCAGCATGCACCACCAGCGTGCCCAACGCATTGCAGACCGTCGGCTTGCTCACCTTGGCGTTGTAGACCACGTCGAGAGCCTTATCCTGATCCGCTGTCACATCCACATAAATGTGGTTGATCCCCATGCCGCCGGTGATGACCGGTATCGTGCTGTGCTCGCGACAAAGCCGATGCAGGTCAGCGCCACCGCGCGGGATGATCAGGTCCACATACGCGCTCAGCCTGAGCAGCTCCAGGACTCGCGCGCGATCGGTGTCTTCGATGAGTTGCACAGCATCCACTGGCAGGTCAGCGCTGCGCAGCGCCTGGTGGATCACCGCCACCAGCGCCTTATTGCTGTTCAGGTTGTCGCTGCCCCCGCGCAGGATGACGGCATTGCCGCTCTTCAGCGCCAGCGCCGCGACATCAACCGTGACGTTGGGGCGCGCTTCGTAGATCACCCCTAACACCCCAATTGGCACACGGCGCTTGTGCAAGCGCAAGCCGTTGGGCAACAGGACATGGTCGAAGGCTTCGCCGATCGGATCAGGCAAGCCGGCCACAGTGCGCACATCCTGCGCGATGGCCTGCACGCGCTGCGGGGTGAGCGTCAGCCGATCGACGAAGTGCGCCGCTGCATTGCGTGCCGTGGCCCCGGCGACATCGGCGGCGTTAGCGCGCAGGATGTCATCCTGGCAGGCCAGCAACCCCTCAGCAAGGGCGAGCAGCGCCGCGTTTTTGCGGGCTGTGTTCGCGCGCGCTAACAGGCGGCCGGCCGCGCGCGCGCGCTGGCCGATGATGTTCAGGTCCGCCGTCATGACCGACAACTGTAATGCGGGACGAAGCCGAAGGCTTCCTCCGCCCGCTTGCCGCTGATCAGCGCCTGATAGCCCTGGATGTCGGCGCGCAGCTCGGCATCGGGATAGTAACGCTGGATCAGGTCACGAGAGGGCATGTCCACGTGGGTATCGCGGGCGGCGATGAAGGCCACCGTGTGCGAACCAGGCGGCAGCGATGCCGTGGCCGCCAAGTAACAGGCCCGCGCGCAGTCGTGGATGTGCACGTAGTGCGGTATCGGATAGCGCGCATCCGGCGGTATGGCCGCCGGCAGGCTGGGCCAGCGTTCGACGGTCACCACATCGGTGAAGCGCAGGCTCACGGTCGTCAATCCGTAGTCCCGCGCGAAGTACTCAGCGATCTGCTCGCCGAGGTACTTTGAGAGCGCATATTCACTCTGTGGGTCAACCGGATGGGCCTCATCCAGAGGGAAGTATTGGTAGCGCACTGGGCGGTGTGCCGGCACAGTGTGATTCACCTGGATGGACGAGGCCCAGACCACCCGCGGCACGCCCAGATGCGCCGCCGCCAGGAAGACGTTGTACGTGATGGCGATGTTGGTTTGAAAGGTCTGGGCGTTGGGGAACATCCCACTATCCGGGATCGCGGCTAGGTTGATCACCGCATCAGCGCCGCGCAGCACGTCGTAGCAATTCCCGACATCGCTAAGGTCGGCAGCGATGTAGCGCTCGCGCCAGCTCCCGCGACCGACGTTGTCCACGCCGAGCACCTGCGCGCCCTGGCTGCGCGCATAGTCCGCCACCACACTGCCGATGTTGCCTTTCGCGCCTGTGACGACGATCTTCATCTAGTCCTCACCCTTGCGCCGATAGACAGCCTCGCGCAGGCCGCGAATATAGCCGATCGCATACAGCCGTCCGTAGGAGGAGTAGCCTGGGTCGTCGTTGCTGTCGCCTTCCACAGTGGGCACGTGATCGGGCCGCAGCACGCCCTCAAAGCCAATCTCTCGATATGCCTCCATGCAGGCCAGCATGTCGGTCATTCCGTCGTCGTGCCAGGTCTCCTCGAAGTGGCGCGCGTCGCCGCGCACGTCGCGGAAGTGCACGAAGCTGATTTTGCCCTGCCGGCCAAAGTGCCGGATCACTGCGGGCAGATCGTCGGTCATCAGCGTGAAGTTGCCCTGGCACAAGGTGAGCGTGTTGTAGTCGCTGGGGACCATGTCCAGGACGCGCTGGAAGTTCTCCACACTTATTAGGATGCGTCCGACGCCATGTAACGGCGAGAGCGGCGGGTCGTCCGGATGTGCGCTGAGCTTGACACCGGCGCGCTCAGCTACCGGCACCATGACCTTGAGAAAAGCCTCCAGGTTGCGCCAGAGGTCCTCTTCACGCACTTCAGGCAGCCGCGGTCGCCGCTCGAACTCGGCCAAGTCGAAGGCGGTCACCAGCGAGCCGCCGCGCGAAGGAACGTCCGCCCTGGTGCGCGTCCAGCTTATCACCGCCATCCAGGCGTAGCACCAAACTGGGATCTCTAGCTTGCCCATGTTCTCCACCAGCTTGACGCACCACTCCAGCTCCTGATCACCACCTGGCAGGCCGCGCATCAATTTGTCCATAGGCGGACGCGCCTCAATCACGGCCAGCTTAAACCCTGCTTCTTCGTAGCGCTGCTTCATGCGCCGCAGCGGCATCAGGTCATAGGGCGTCTCACCGGAGCCACAATCGCTGGGCAGGGGCAGGCCGCCGACGACGTAGTTCACGCCGGCCTGTTTGACGAGCTTCCAGAGGCGAGAGGGCTGAGGCGGGAGGAACTCAGCGATTTTTATCATGGCGTGTAGATAATACTCCTATGCCTGACGACGTCCATTTCTACGAGGCTGCGCCGCTTGGAAGGCGCCCACCGAGCGACGCGCGCATCACCGACTATCGCGTGATGCCCTGGCCGGATGGCACGCGCGTGACGGTGGAGATGGGGCTGACTCCGTTCACCGAATTTCCCTCGATTGACGTGAGCATCCTGAGCGAGAGTGGCGAGGTGCTGCGCCATGTGTCGCTGGTAGGGGCAATGGAGCGCCGGCCAGCGCCGACAATGTGGCTGCCGCGCGGCATCCCTAAGGGCACGCCACTGATCGCGCTCATGGAGGTGTTGGGCGACGAGTCACCGCTCCAAACAGTGCGCGTCGCCTTCAGCGTGGGCGGGCCGATCGTAAAAGCGTCGGCTTAGTCGGACGAAGAGGCTAATTAGCGATATTCCAGAATTGCTGGAGGGGTGCGAACAGGCACGCCTAGGGCTGTGAGGACTGTGCGCGCGACCGACAGGCCAAATAGCTGGGCAAACGGCGTCTGGCGACGATATTCAATGACCCGCGGCTCCCCGCTGATGCCCCCCAGCGCAGCCGCTTTGTCCACTGCATCCTCGAAGTAGCCCAGTTGGTCCACCAGCTTGAGCTTAAGGGCCTGCCGGCCGGTGTATATCCGCCCGTCGGCGAGCCTCTTCACTTCCTCAACTGGCAGCTTGCGACCGTCGGCCACGATCTTGACAAAATGCTCATACACCTCGTCAATCACCGCCTGCCAAAGCGCGCGATCTTCCTCAGTGAACGGCGAGGTGGGGTTGCCGAAGTCCTTGAACTCACCGGACTTGATGACCGTGCTCTTGAGGCCGAGCTTCTCGTAGAGCCCTTCAATATTGGTGAACTCGCTGATCACGCCGATGCTGCCGGTGAGCGTGTCAGGATGGGCCACAATGTGGCTGGCTGCCATGCTGACGTAATAGCCTCCTGAGGCTGCCAGAGCGCCCATCTGCACTACGATGGGCTTATCCACCTTTTTTAGCGCGTTGTAAATCTCATCGCTGCCGATCACGCTGCCACCGGGCGAATCCACCTTGAGCAGGATCGCCTTCACCTCATCATCGCTGGCAGCGCGCTTGATCAGGCGCGCGATCTCGGCCGAAGCAGCCACTTCTGCCACGCCGGTCAAGTCAAAATCGGAAACCTCACCGCTGATGATTGGACCGTTGACGCTGATGACTGCCACCGCCGGACCACTGAGCGGCCCGGAGATATGGCGCACTGCGACCGGCGAAGCGCCTAGGAAGACCTCGCTGCTGGGAGCAGCAGCGCCCAGCGATGCGCCTAGCCCGCCGATCGTCGCCACAATCAGACATACGCACAAAAAGATCGGCAAGAATGCGCCCACCACTACGCCGATGATGGCCCATAGGGCTGAGCGCCCATCACTTGCTGCTCGCTGCTCGGTCATTGCTATACCTCCCGAAGAATGGTTTAGTTGAGTGTATCGCAGGCCGATTAACGGAAGTAATAGACCCCTTCGAGGGCAGCGGCGCGCTCTTCCCAGCCAAACCTCTCCCAGATGCGCTGCTGCGCTGCCCATCCTAGCCGGTTGGCGAAGTCCGGCTCGGCCAATAGGCGAGCCAGCGCCGACTTGAACGCTTCGCCATCGCCGGGCGGGGTGAGCAGCGCACTGCGCTCATGCTCAAGGTAGACGCGGTTCATCCCCACATCGCTCACCACCATAGGCTTGCCGCAGGCCATGTAGTCAATCACTTTGCCGGAGCACTTGGCGCGGTTGATGGGTGTATCCCGATACGGATAAATCGCTACGTCGGCGGCCACCAACCGCGCGATGAGCTGGTCATGCGGCATGAAGTCGTGCCAGGCAACGCGATCAGCGATGCCAGCCTGGGCAACAGCTTCTCGCAGTGCGGGCACCCCGTCGCCGGCAGCGACGATCACCCACAAGGCTTGGGGCAGCCCGCGCAGAGCTTGTATGGCGATGTCCAGGTCGTGGTTAAGCGGCACGTTGCCGGCGTAAATTACCACCGGCTGCTGCCAGCCGAATCGTGCGCGCAGCGCGGCGCGAGCGGCTTCGGCCTGGGCCACAATTGGGCGCAGCCATTCGCCTGGGCCGTTGGGGAATAGAGAGAGCGCGTGCGCATCCTTACCAGCCCGAAACGCCCGCGTCCGCTCCAGCAAGGCAACGCTGGCGCAGGTCACCCGCGGCGCAAATCGCAGCGCCCAGCGCTCCTGCCAGATCATGAAGAGCTTGTGCGCCAGCGGATAGGGGTTGACGTCCACCCACCCGCCGCGCCCCTCCCAGTCGTCGTTGTCGAGCACCAGCGCATAGGGCGCGCGTCGCAGGCGCCAGAGCGCGAGCGCAGATACGCCGACTGGCTTAAAGACGTGTACAACGTCGGGCCGAAGCTGCCCGACACGCGCCGCGAGCCAGCGCGCCAGGTGCCAATACAGCCACGCCCCCGACCTCCCCGATGGGATCACCGCGTTCTCCACGCGGACGCCGTGGCGCTCCCACACTTGGCCGCTGTGATCCGGATTGTCGTAGGGTGGCACAAGGATGGTCACCTGATGGCCGCGCCGAGCGAGTGCTGCGGCCATCGGCAGAAGGCGCGCGCTCACGGTGGCCTTGGGGGCAAAGGCGAACGGTGCCAAGTAAACGATGCGCAACGCAAGGGTGATGCTATCATGCTGCTTGGCGTGCGATTGCACAGCTTGAAGCGCAGATGGCCGATCGGGATAGCGCTGTTCCTGGCCATCCCAGCCTCGTTTTTAGCGGTCGTCTGGCTCAGCCTGCCCGACATCTCGCAGCTCGATCAGCGCGGTCAGACGCCCAGCACGCGCATCCTTGACCGCAACGGCCGGCTGCTCTACGAGGTCATCCCGCGCAGCCCACACAGCGGACGACACACGCCGGTGCCGCTGGCGCGCATCCCGCTCCACCTGCGCCAGGCGACGATCGCGGTCGAAGATGCCAATTTCTACGCCAACCCCGGCGTGGACCTGATCGGCATCGCGCGGGCGCTGTGGATCAACCTGCGTGGTGGCGAGGCCCTGGCCGGCGGCAGCACGATCACGCAGCAAGTCGCGCGCCTGATACTGCTTGACCCAGAGGAGCGCATCCAGCGCACGCTGTTGCGCAAATTGCGCGAGTCGTTGCTGGCCTGGCAGATCGCTCAGCGTTACACAAAAGACGACGTCCTAGCACTTTACCTGAACCAGGCCTACTACGGCAACCTGGCTTATGGGGTCGAGGCAGCCGCGCGCGCCTATTTCGGCAAGTCGGTCAGCGAGCTGGACCTGGCCGAGTGCGCGTTGCTGGCCGGCCTGCCCCAAGCGCCGGCCCGCTATGACCCGCTCAACCACCCAGAAGCGGCCCGCCAGCGCCAGGCGGTCGTGCTCGACCTGATGGTGAAGCAGGGCATGATCAGCCCGGAGGCAGCGCTCGCCGCCAAGCGCACGCGCCTCTCCTTCGCGCCGGCGCCGTTCAGCATCCGCGCGCCGCACTTCGTGAGCTATGTGCGCAACTGGCTAGAAAGACAGTTCGACCCCGAGGCGATCGTCCGCGACGGCTTGGTCGTCACCACCACACTCGACCTGGCCCTCAACGACGCAGCGCAGGCCGTCGTGCGCGCGCAAATCGCGCGCCTGGCCAGCCCCCCAGATCGGCCTGGCTTCAGCCATGACGCGAACAACGCTGCGCTGGTCGCGCTTGATCCAAGCACAGGAGAGATCCTGGCGATGGTGGGCAGCCCAGATTACTTCGACGCGCGCATCAGCGGCGCGGTGAACGCAGCGGTCACCCTGCGGCAACCCGGCAGCGCGATTAAGCCGATTACCTACGCGGCAGCGTTCGCCCGCGGTGCACTCACCGCTGCGACGCCGATCTACGACGTGCGCACAGCCTTCCCTACCCGCGAGGGCTTGCCCTATGTGCCGGTGAACTACGACCGTCGGCACTACGGCCCCATCAGCGCGCGCCAGGCGCTGGCCACCTCCAATAACACGGCCGCGGTGCACGTGCTCCACAAAATAGGGATGGATGCCATGCTGGCCCAGGCCCACGCCTTGGGGCTGGCCTCGCTCAAAGACAAGGATCGTTATGGGTTGGCGCTCACCTTGGGCGGCGGCGAGGTCCGGCTTCTGGAGCTGACGGCAGCCTACGGCGCGTTCGCCAACGGCGGCCTGCGGGTCACGCCGCATGCGGTCATAGCGGTGAGCGACAGGCACGGCACCCTGCGCTATCACAGGGCCGACCACTTCACCCACCAGGAACGCGCCCTGGATGCACGGGTGGCCTGGCTGATCAGCGACATTCTGGCCGACCATCAGGCCCGCGCGCCGGCCTTCGGCGAGTTCAGCATCCTGCGCCTCTCGCGGCCTGCCGCTGCGAAGACCGGCACGACGACCGACTTCCGCGATAACTGGACGATCGGCTACACGCCGCAGATCGTGGCCGGCGTCTGGGTAGGCAATGCCGATGGCCGGCCGATGCAGGGCATCAGCGGAGTGAGTGGCGCTGGGCCGATCTGGCATGACTTTATGGAGATCGCCCACCGCAGCCTGCCTGTGCGTTGGTTCCAACGTCCGGCTGGTCTGGTGCGCGTCGAGGTCTGTGTCCCTTCTGGGTTGTTGCCGACGCCGGACTGCCCGCTCAGGCGACAGGAGTGGTTCATCGCTGGCAGCGCGCCAACCCAACCAGACACCTGGCATCGCCGCGTCGCAATTGATGCACTTACTGGCCAGCTCGCCGGACCTGACACGCCACCGGCGCGCGTGGTCTGGCGCATCATGCTCGACCTGCCAGCCGAGCTGCGCGACTGGGCGCGCGCCCAGGGCTGGCCGCTGTTGCCTTCGTCGGGGATTGCTAGGGCAGATGCAGCGCTGGTTATCACCCAGCCCGACCCTGGCGCGATCTTTCGGCTCTCCAAAGCGCTGCCGCGCGCCGTGCAGCGCATCCCCGTTGAGGTGCGCGCAAACATCAGTGAGGTGATGCACGTGGAGGTAGTGGGGGCAAACGATGACGTGTTGGCGCGCTTCGACCAGCCGCCTTACCGGCTGCTCTGGCCACTACAAGCAGGCGAGCACACGCTGATCGCGCGCGCTCACCTGCGCGACGGCCGCGTGTTACAAAGCGCGCCAGTTCGGTTCACCGTATTGCCATGAATCGTCAGCGCACCGCGGTCGCGCAGATCGCCTTCGTCGGCGTGATCATCCTGGCCATTGCGCTCCGCCTGTATCGGCTCGATCTCATGGACCTGCGTTTCGACGAGGCCACCGCGCTGCGCCAGGCCATGCAAATCGCTGGCGGAACTTGGCTGCCGGTTGCGCCGTTCAGCGGCAGCGTGGCCAATCACCCGCCGACGTACCTCTACATCATGGCGCTGCCCTACCTGTTCACCCGCGACTTCATCACGGTGGCGGCCTACCGCGCTCTGCTGGACGTAGCCGCGATCGCGCTCTGCTGGTGGCTATGCCGGCGCTACTTCGGCAGCATGCCCGAGGCCGCCCCGATTGCGTGCCTGCTCTTCGCAACTGCGCCCTGGGCGATTCAGTTCGCCCGCCGCACCTGGCTGGCCGCGCTGCCCTTGTTTCAGGTGCTGCTGCTGTTCGGCCTCCTGGAAGCGACCATCCGGCGCAACCCCTGGGGTTGGGCCTTCGCCGGCTGGGGGTTAGCGCTGAGCATCGGTGCTCACCTCTCGGTCATCTACCTGCTGCCGGTGGCGCTGATCGCCCTCTTGCTCGGCCGCGCGGCGCTGCGCCCCGTGCCGGCGCTGGTTGGGATCGCCCCGCTCATCGCACTGCTGGCAACCTACCTGGGCTTCGACGCCGGCCAGGACTTTCGCAACCTGCGCGCGCTGCTCAGCGCGACAGGTGAGCCGGCTGAGTGGTCACCTTATGCCTTGCGCTTTGCGCTCTGGATCAGCGGGGGGACGCACCTCAGCGACCTGACCGACGGCGCTTATTTGCTCTGGGTTCAGCAGCCCTGGCTGGTGTTAGGCTGGATAGACACGCTTCAGATGGCGCTGCTGGTGGTGAGCGCGGGCGGTCTTGCTATTTACATGATGACCCATCGCGCGACTGGGGCTATCCAAGCCGGTGTCGCCATCATGCTCGCGTGGTTGGCGCTGCCGGTATTGCTCCAGTTGCGGCCAGCGCGCCCATTACAAATGCACTACTTTCTTGCGCTCTATCCCATCCCCTTCCTTGTGACGGGGCTGGGGCTGGCGATCATCCTGCGGGCCTTCCGCACGCGCCCAATGCAGCGCGCGATGCAGGCGATCGTCGCTGGTGCTGTTGCGATCATCGCCATCTGGCAGGTTCACACCACGCTACAGTTCACCGCGTTTATCGAACGCCACGACACCAGTGCCGGCGGCTACGGCCTACCGGCCCGCAGCGCACTGGCGATCGCGCAGATCGCGCGGACGGCTATCCGCAACGGCCAGGCCCGCGATGTGATCGTGCTAACCACGGGCGGTGATCCGGCTTTTCACGAGCAGGCAGCAATTATGGACGTCGTGATGGCCGATCTGCCGCGGCGGTTCGCCGACATTCGGACCGGCCTGATCCTGCGCGAGGACGGCACGCAATACGTGATCACGCCGGAGGCGCGCGCGGCGCTTGCGCTGGTGCAGGCTCACGCTAGCAGCGAGATACATATACAGACCATCCCGCTACATAATCAGCGCGACGACGCTTACCACTACGCATGGCTAGCGCACGCCACGGTGGGTGCGCTTCGCCCCTGGCCGGCCCAGTGGGAGCACGGCGTGGGCATGTTGGGGTATCGCTTCACGCTGGATCGCGCGTTGACCCTGGACTATTACTTGCGTGTCTTCCGCGAGGCGCCGCCTGGGGTGAACTACCACTGGTTTCACCACCTCTTCAAAGACGGTCAGGAGTTCGCCGCACTAGACGGCGCAGGAATTCACCCCGTCAACTGGCGCGCCGGCGATATCCTCCTCCATCGCTTCGTCATCCCTCTGCCCGACGATCCGCCGGCGCGGCCCTATGAGTTGCACCTGGGCGCCTACCGCTACCCAGAGATAGAACGGCTGCGCTTGCTGAACCCAGCAGGTCAGCCGGCGGGCGATTACACTGCCCTGGTCATCGAGTGATGCGTTTCCTGGTGTTCGGCACCGGTGCCGTCGGCGCCTGGATCGGGGCTAATCTGGTCATGGCGCGCCAGTCAGTCGCGTTCGTCGGCCGGCCGAGCTTCGTCGCCGCCGTCCGCGAGCAAGGGCTGCGAGTCGCCCTGCCGGGCGGCGAGACGTGGCGGCTGTGCGACCTGGAGGCGGGGACGACCCTGGACGAGGTGCTCCAGCGCGCCAGCGCACCCTTCGACGCCGTCCTGCTATGCATGAAGTCTTTTGCCCTCGACCAGGCGATCGCCGAGTTGCGCGCCTGCGCCGACGCGCTTGGCGCAGCGCGCTTGGTGGCCTTCCAGAACGGCATCGGCAACGAGGCGGCATTGGCCCAGGCGTTCGGCGCGCAGCGCGTGCTGGCAGCTACCCTGACCAGCCCGGTGTCGCTCGATGCGCCAGCAGCGGTCCGCTTGGAGCGATCCAGCGGCGGCGTCGGACTGGCTGCCCTCGATGCAGCCCGCGCGAGCTGGTCCGGCATTGTCCACGCGATGGCCGGCGCGCCGCTGCTGCGCGCGCGGGCCTACGCTGACTGGCAGGCGATGAAGTGGTCCAAACTGCTGCTCAACCTGATGGGCAACGCGGCCAGCGCCCTGCTGGGCCTGCCGCCGGCGGCCATATACCGCGACCGCCGGCTGTTCGCCGTGGAGATGCGCGCCCTGCGCGAGGCACTAGCGGTGATGGCTGCGCACGATCCGCCAATCCGGGCCGTGAACCTGCCCGGCTATCCCGTGCGCGCGCTGGCGCTGGGCGTGCGTCACCTGCCGGATGCGCTGCTTCAGCCGCTCCTGGCGCACTTAGTAGCCCGCGGGCGCGGCAACAAGCTACCCTCGCTATACTACGACGTCGCTGGACGCACCGGTCGCTCCGAAGTGATCGTCCTTAACGGCGCAGTGGCCGACGCTGGCCGGCGGCTGGGCGTGCCTGCGCCTACCAACGCCGCGCTCACGGCGATGATGGTGCGCGCAGCCCAAGCCGGAAACACGCTCACAAGAGAAGACTTCATAGCGGCATGCTCAGGAGACTTGTCAACCACTTAGACAAAAGGCTCTGCAATTGCTGATCTTCGCTGGGGTGCGTTCACCAATAGGGGCATCTTCCACAAGCGATGCTGCCAGCGATGGCAAATCTAGAGGGTGGGCGATGGCAGTGCCGTCGCCCACCCAAGCTTTTGCCCCTGCCGGTGAATGCACCCCTTCACTGCTGCCAGTTGGCTAGGATGCAGTTCTTGAAGATGTGGGCGATGCTAGGCGCGAGCAGAGGCTCACTCCCCTGCTTGCGGAGATCAGAAAGGGCAATGACCCAACCGCGAGCGCCCACGTTTCCTCATGCGTTCTAATACCCCTCACCTATGGACGTGCTGATCTATGACACCAAACGATACGACCGCGAGACCTTGCAGGCGGCCAACGTCGCGCATGGCGCGCCGCACAAATTGGTCTTCGTCGAGTCGCCGCTCAACGAGTACACCGCCTCGCTAGCCGATGGGTTTCCTGCCGTCAGCATCTTCGTCAACGACGATGCCTCCGCGCCTGTGCTCGCGCGCTTGACACAGGGGGGCGTGCGGCTGATTGCCCTGCGCAGCACCGGCTTCAACAACGTGGACCTAGAGGCTGCCGCGCGCCTCGGCCAGACAGTGATGCGCGTCGCCAATTATTCGCCGTATGCGGTCGCCGAGTTTGCCGTCGCGCTGCTGCTGGCCGTCAACCGCAAGCTCCACCGCGCATACAACCGCACGCGCGAGGGCAACTTCGCGCTGGATGGCCTTCAGGGATGTGACATTCACGGCAAGACGATCGGCGTCATCGGCACCGGGCGCATCGGCGCGGTCTTCGCCCGCATCATGCACGGCTTCGGCGTGACGCTGCTCGGCCACGACCTGGCGCCTAATCCCGACTGCTTGGCCCTGGGCATGCACTACGTGGCGCTGGACGATCTGTTGGCCCAGTCGGACGTGATCAGCTTGCACACCCCCCTGCTGCCAAGCACCTACCACCTGATCAACGCCGAGGCGCTCGCCAAGATGAAGCCCGGCGTCATCCTGATCAACACCAGTCGCGGCGCGCTGGTGGACGCCGAGGCTTTGATCGAGGCGCTCAAGTCGGGGCGCGTCGGCGCCGTCGGCCTGGATGTCTATGAGGAAGAGGAAGGGCTGTTCTTCCGCGATCGCTCAGATCAGATCATCGCCGACGACGTATTGGCTCGCCTGTTGACCTTCCCAAACGTTTTGCTCACCGGTCATCAGGCCTTCTTCACCCACGAAGCGCTGGCGCAGATCGCCGAGACCACCATCTGCAACCTCAGCGACTTCGAGGCCGGCCGCCGCAACGAGAACGTCCTCGTCCCCCGCAGCGCGTGAAGCCGCCATACCAGGAGACCGTCGAAGCCGTCCTCGCTGAACTGGGCAGCGACCCACAGCGCGGCCTGACGACGCACGAAGCGGAGGCTCGGCTGCGTTGGTTCGGCCCAAACACGCTGGTCTCCGCGCCGCCCACGCCGGCCTGGCGGCGCTTCGCTGCCCAATTCCAGAACCCGCTGGTCGCGCTTATGCTTGTCGCCACCCTCCTCTCGGCTGGTATCTGGCTGATCGAGCGCGCGTCCGAGCTGCCTCTCGAAGCCATTACCATCCTGGCCATCTTGCTGCTGAACGCCGCGTTGGGCTTCATCCAGGAGGCGCGCGCTGAGCAGGCCGTCGCCGCGCTCAAGCGCATGACCGCGCCAACTGCCACCGTCATGCGCGATGGCCGGCGGCATCGGGTGCTGGCCAGCGAAGTCGTGCCGGGCGACATCCTCTTAATCGAAGAGGGAGATGCAATCGCCGCAGACGGTCGCGTGATCGAGGCGATCGGCCTCCAAGTCTCCGAAGCTGCGCTGACTGGCGAAAGCCTACCCATCACCAAGCACACCGCGCCGCTCGACGAAGTTGCGAGTCTGGGCGACCGCAGAAACATGGTCTTCGCTGGCACGGTCGTCACCTACGGACGTGGGCGCGCCGTTGTCACGGCCACTGGCATGCACACCGAGGTCGGCCAGATCGCTGACCTGCTCCAGCGCGCTGAAGAGACAGCTACCCCGCTACAGGCTGAGATCACGCGCGTCAGCCGTGCGCTGGGCGCGATCGTCATCGCGCTCGCTGTCCTGATCATCGCAACCATCCTCCTCACCCACTCGGAGATCACGGTGCAGACCATTGCGGAAGCGTTGGTGATCGGCGTATCACTGGCCGTGGCAGCGGTGCCAGAGGGGCTGGCGGCGATCCTCACCATCGTGTTAGCGCTGGGAATGCAACGCATGGCACAGCGCAACGTGATTGTCCGCCGGCTGGCTGCCGTGGAGACGCTCGGCTCGGCCACCGTGATCTGCACCGATAAGACCGGCACCCTTACCCGCAACGAGATGACCGTCCGCTGCCTGGTCACCACCAACGGTCAAGTGACGTTCACCGGCAGCGGCTATGCCCCGCATGGTCAAGTCCTCGGCCCCGATGAGCGCCCACTGGGGATGGTCCGCTGCGCACCGAGGTCACGCTGGCCCTTCAGGCGGCAGTTCTGGCCAAAAACAGCATCCTTCAGGATCGCGCCGGCCGCTGGTCAATCCAGGGCGACCCCACCGAAGGCGCGCTGCGCGTCGCAGCGGCCAAATTCGGCCTGCCGCCGGCGCCGGACACACCGCGCCTCGGCGAGCTGCCCTTCTCGGCCGAGCGCAAGCGAATGTCCACGCTGCACCCCGACCCGCATCACCCCGATCGCATGCTGGTCTTCGTCAAGGGCGCGCCCGACGTGTTGCTCGCCATGTGCTGCGCTGAACAGTGCGGCGACGCAGTCCGCCCACTATCTGAGCCGCGCAGCCAACAGATTTTGGCCATAGTGGACGCCCTGGCCGGCCAGGCCCTGCGCACGCTGGGTGTGGCCTACCGCACCATGCCCCGCCAGCTTGACCTGACCGCCGAAGAGATTGAGCGCGATTTGATCTTCCTCGGCATCTTCGGCCTGCTCGATCCACCGCGCCCAGAGGCCAAAGCTGCCGTCACCCGCGCCGCCCAGGCCGGCATCCGCGTTGTGATGATCACCGGCGATCACCCGCGCACCGCCGCCGCGATCGCCGCCGAGCTGGGCATCGCCGACCCCGGCGCGCATGTGGTGACCGGCGCAGCGCTGCACAATATGGATGAACAAGCCCTCGCTCGCGTTGTGCAGACCACCACGGTCTACGCGCGGGTCAGCCCGGAGCAAAAGCTGCGGCTAGTCCAAGCGCTCAAGCAACATGGCCACGTGGTGGCGATGACCGGCGACGGGGTGAACGACGCGCCGGCGCTCAAGCAGGCCGACATCGGCATTGCCATGGGGATCACCGGCACCGACGTAGCAAAAGAAGCCGCCGACATGATCCTGACCGACGACAACTTCGCCTCGATCGTGGCTGCGGTAGAAGAGGGTCGCGGCATCTTCTCTAATATCCGCAAGTTCCTGCGCTATCTGCTCTCCTCTAACATTGGCGAGGTGCTCACCATGTTCCTGGGTCTGCTCCTCGCCGGGGTGCTGATCGGCGCGCCAGCCGTGCCGCTGCTGGCCGTGCATATCCTTTGGATCAACCTGGTGACCGATAGCGGGCCAGCGCTGGCCTTGGGCATTGATCCGCCGGCGGCCCACCTGATGCGCCGGCCGCCTCGCCCGCGCGGGCAAGGGGTGATCGACCGCCCGATGTGGGCCGGCCTGTTGGTGACGGGGTTCACGATGGCGGTCGGGACGCTGCTGATGTTCGACTACGCCCTGCCTGGCGGCCTGTTGACCGGCAGCGGAGACCTGGTCTATGCCCGCACCCTGGCGTTCACAACGCTTGTGCTCTTCCAGCTGTTCAACGTCTTCAACGCCCGCTCCGACCATGAGCGCATAGGGGTTGACCTATTCCGCAATCGTTGGCTATGGGGGGCGGTGTTGATTTCACTGGCCTTGCAAATCGCGGTCGTTCATCTGCCCGTCCTTCAGCGCGCCTTCCAGACGGCCTCGTTAAGCGCTGGCGACTGGGCAATTTGCATCCTGGTCGCCAGCAGCGTCGTGTGGATCCGCGAGGGGATGAAGGTGCTGACCCGCCGCTTCACAGCCGTTCGATGACCGCCTGGCCCATCGCGCGCGTGCCCAGCACGGTCGTGCCGGCCTGCTGGATATCCGCGCAGCGCAGCCCGTCGTCCAGCGCGCGCGCCACCGCCCGCTCAATTCGTTCGGCCTCGTCATGTAGCCCAAATGACCAGCGCAACATCAGCGCCGCGCTCAGGATCATCGCCAGCGGATTTGCGATGCCTTTGCCGGCGATATCGTGCGCTGCGCCGTGGATGGGCTCGTATAACCCGCGCCGCTGGCCATACCGGTTGCGGGCTTCGCCCAGCGAGGCGCTGGGCAGCATGCCCATCGAGCCAGTGATCATCGCGGCTTCGTCGCTCAAGATGTCACCAAAGAGGTTCTCGGTGGCGATGATGTCGAAGTGACGCGGGTTGCGCAGCAGGTGCATGGCACAAGCGTCGGCAAACATGTCCTCGTATTCCACATCGGGATAGTCCCGGCGCACTTCATGGGCCACCTGGCGCCATAGCCGGCCGGTCGCCATCACGTTCGCCTTGTCGGCCTGAGTGACCCGTCGCTTGCGCCCGCGCGCCAGCTCGAACGCTGTGATCATCAACCGGCGGATTTCTCCCTCGGTGTAGCACGTGGTGTCCACCGCTTGTCGGTTGGGCGGCTCACCAGATTGCCCCTGCGGCCGGCCAAAGTACGCGCCACCGGTCAACTCGCGCAGGATGATTAAATCCACCTCGCGGACCACCTCTGGTTTCAGCGTCGAGGCGTCCAGCAGCGCTTCGTAGGTTTTCACTGGCCGCAGATTGGCGAACAGGCCCAGCGCCTTGCGCAGGCCGAGGATGGCCTGTTCTGGCCGCACCGTCGCGGTCGGATCCTGGTCGAACTTGGCCATGCCCACCGCGCCGAACAACACCGCGTCGGCATCCTGCGCCATGCGCAGCGCCTCGTCGGGCAGCGCCGTGCCCAGCGCCTCAATCGCGCACCCGCCGACCAGGGCGGTATGTAGTTCAAGATCGAGCTTCAGCGCGCGCAAGACGGCGATCGCCTCCGCGCATACCTCCGGCCCGATGCCATCGCCAGGGAGGACAGCAATGCGCAGCTTCATAGGAGCGTATTAAACCGCAGCTCAAGGCCACGCAACGTCTGTTCTCATGCGGAGAAAGGCGCATCAACCCCCGCTGGGAATCTGCGTTTTCAGTCCAGAAGAGCATGTGAGGGACGCAACTAGCCTGGCGACAGCGCGCCGGCCTCCTCCAAGACGCGCTGCAGGAAGCGGCCGGTGTAGCTCTCGGCGACTTGGGCGATTGTCTCTGGTGTTCCCTGGGCCACAATTCCTCCGCCGCCCTCGCCGCCCTCCGGCCCCAGGTCAATCACCCAGTCGGCGACTTTGATAATGTCAAGGTGATGCTCGATCACCACGACCGTGTTGCCGTCGTCCACCAACCGGTTGAGCACCTGGATCAGCTTGTTCACGTCCTCGTGGTGCAAGCCGACTGAAGGCTCGTCCAGCACGTAGAGCGTGCGACCAGTGGCGCGCTTGCTCAGCTCGCGGCTGAGCTTCACCCGCTGCGCCTCGCCACCGCTCAGGGTGGTGGCCGGCTGACCCAGCCGAATGTAGCCCAGGCCGACTTCCTCCAAAGTCTGGAGCTTGCGTGCGATGGCCGGAATATCCTTGAAGAACGCTATCGCCTCGCTCACTGTCATGTCCAGCACCTCGGCGATGTGCTTGCCCTTGTAGCGCACCTGGAGCGTCTCGCGGTTGAAGCGCGTGCCGTGGCACACGTCGCAGGTCACGTAGATGTCGGGCATGAACTGCATCTGGATCAGCAGCACACCCTGGCCCTCGCAAGCCTCGCAGCGGCCGCCCTTGACGTTAAACGAGAAGCGCCCGCTCTTGTAGCCGCGCAGCTTGCTCTCCGGCAAGCCAGCGAACAGCTCGCGCAGCGGCGTCCACAGGCCGGTGTAGGTGGCCGGGTTGCTGCGCGGCGTGCGGCCGATCGGCTGCTGGTCAATGTTGATGATCTTGTCCAGGTGCTCCCAACCCAGGATGTCGTCAAAGTCGCCGGCCTGTTCCAGTGCCCCGTTCAGGCGGTTGGCCAGCCCTTTGTATAGGCACTCCACGATCAGCGACGACTTGCCGCTGCCGCTGACGCCGGTCACCACGACGAATTTGCCGAGCGGAATGGCGACGTCAATGTTTTTGAGGTTATTCTCCCGCGCACCCTTGATGACCAGCCACTTGCCGTTGCCGGCGCGGCGCTGCGGGGGGATAGCGATCCGCCGGCGACCGCTCAGGTAAGCGCCGGTGAGCGATGTTGGATGCTGCATGATTTGCTCTGGCGTGCCAGCGGCCACCACCTGCCCGCCGCCTTCGCCGGCGCCTGGCCCCATGTCAATGATCCAGTCAGCCGCGCGCATCGTGTCGTCGTCGTGCTCCACGACCAGCACAGTGTTGCCCAAGTCGCGCATCTTCAATAGCGTGTTGATCAGGCGCTGCTGGTCGCGCTGGTGCAGGCCGATGCTCGGCTCGTCCAGCACGTAGAGCACGCCGGTGAGCTGCGCACCGACCTGGGTGGCCAGGCGGATGCGCTGGCTTTCGCCACCGCTTAGCGTGGTGGCGCTGCGGCTGAGCGTGAGGTAGTCCAGGCCCACATCCACCAGGAACTGAAGCCGCGCGCGGATCTCTTTGACGATCTGGCGGGCGATCTGCTTATCGCGCGCGCTCAGCGGTGACGCGGCGCGATGGCCGTTCATGCGCGGGTCAGCAGGCGCTGATTCCTCCAGAACGCCGAGCGAATCCACCCACGCCAAGGCCTGGGCGATGCTCATGTCAGTGACCTCAGCGATGTTTTTGCCGGCCACCTTTACGCACAACACCTCTTCTTTCAGCCGCTTGCCGCCGCAAGCCTCGCACGTCCGAAAGGTCATCACCGCCTCGATGCTCTGCTTGACGTAGTCGCTGGTGCTCTCGCGGTAGCGACGCGCCAGGTTGGGGATGACACCCTCGAACGTCACGTCGTAGTGCCGGCGCTCGCCCAGGCGATTTACATACTGCAGGCGAAGGCGCTGGCCATCGCCGCTGCCGTAGAGGATCAAATCGCGCTGGGCCTTGCTGAGCGACCGCCACGGCTTATCCATCGGGATGCCGTAGGCCTTACACGCAGCGCGCAACATCTTCAATCCCCAGGCTTCGTCATTGTCGCTGTTCCAGCCGATCGCGTTGATCGCGCCCTCAGCCAGCGAGAGGTCGGGGTTGGGCACGACCAGGGCAGGGTCAATTTCGCGCTTGCTGCCCAATCCTTGACACTCCGGACAGGCGCCTTGCGGCGAGTTGAACGAGAAGAGCTTCGGCTCCAGGTCAGGATAGCTCTTGCCGGTGGCGGGGTCCACCCGCTTCTCGCTAAACAAGACGTCGCGCCAGCCGGCTGCGCCCGGCTCCTGGAGCATGGCGATTAAAAAGCCATCGCCCAGCTTTAGCGCCGTCTCAGCCGAGTCGTTCAGACGGGCGAGGAATTGCCGCCGCTCCTCCTCTTCTACGCCGGCTGGGGGGACGATCAAGCGGTCAACGACTGCCTCGATCGTGTGGAGCTTGTAGCGGTCCAGTTCGATCTCCTCATCCAAGGCGCGGATCTCGCCATCCACGCGGACGCGGGCGAAGCCCTGTTTGCGCACGTCGGCGAAGACCTGCTGATGGTGACCCTTGCGATCCTTGATGAGCGGGGCGAGGATCTGCAGGCGCGTCCCTGCCGGCAAGGCGGCGAGCTGATCCACGATCTGTTGGGGCGTCTGCGAGGTGAGCGGCAGGCCAGTGACTGGCGAGTGCGGCACGCCAATCCGCGCGAACAATAGGCGCAGGTAGTCGTAGATCTCGGTCACCGTGCCGACCGTGGAGCGCGGGTTGTGGCTGCTGCCCTTCTGGTCTATCGAGACCGCCGGCGATAGTCCCTCGATCTGATCGACGTCGGGCTTCTCCATCTGGCCGAGGAACTGTCGCGCGTAGGCACTTAGGCTTTCCACATAGCGGCGCTGGCCCTCAGCGAAGATGGTGTCAAAGGCGAGCGAGGATTTGCCGCTGCCGCTCAGACCGGTGATGACCACCAGCTTGTCGCGCGGGATCTCGACGTTGATGTTCTTGAGGTTATGGACGCGCGCGCCGCGCACGATGATCTTGTCCTGCGCCATGGTTATCCCTTCAGCGGCCTTCCCTTCGCCGGCAGACTATAGCACGGGCGTTCTGAACAAACGCTGAGAGAGAACCACCTGCGGCGGCGCGGAGGACGCCGCATTGTGCTTCTCGCACAAAGGTTCGCAGCGCTGTGGATAATCCGAACTCGCGTTAACATACAGATCAACACATGACCGCATCCAGCATGAAAGGCCTAATCCTGAGCGGGGGCAAAGGGACACGCCTGCGGCCACTGACCTTCACCAGCGCCAAGCAACTCATCCCGCTGGCCAATAAGCCCGTGCTCTTTCGGGTGATCCAGGCGATCCGCGACGCAGGCATTGACGACATCGGCATCGTGATCGCGCCGGAGACGGGCGCAGAGATCAAAAACGCAGTGGGCGACGGCGCGCGCTGGGAGGCGCGCATCACCTACATCGTGCAGGATGAACCGCGCGGCTTGGCCCACGCTGTCAAGATCAGCCGCGACTTCATCGGCGATGCGCGCTTCGTCATGTTCCTGGGCGACAACTGCATCCAGGGCGGCATCCACCGGCTGATCACGCAGTATGCGGATTCAGACTACAACAGCCAGATCGTGCTGACGCGCGTGAGCGACCCGCGCCAGTACGGCGTGGCCGTGCTGCGGGAAGACGGCAGCATCGCCCAATTAATCGAGAAGCCAGCCAACCCACCCAGCGATCTGGCCCTCGTCGGCATCTACATGTTCGACCAACACATCTTCCAAGCCGTGGAGGCCATCCAGCCCTCGTGGCGTAACGAGCTAGAGATCACCGACGCCATCCAGTGGCTGGTCACACACGGCTATCGGGTATACCCATACATACATACCGGTTGGTGGGTGGACACCGGCAAGCGCGAGGACATGCTGGAGGCCAACGCCCTGGTGCTGGAGGAGATGACGCCATATAACGAAGGCGAGGTGGACGAGAAATCAACCGTGGATTCGCGCGTGACGCTAGAGAAGGGCGCGCGGGTCGTGAACAGCGTAGTGCGCGGGCCGGCGATCATCGGCGAGAACACGCAGATCATCAATAGCTATGTTGGCCCCTTCACCAGCATTGACCGCGATTGCCTGATCGAGAATGCTGAGATCGAGCGGAGCATTGTGCTCGAGCGATGTCGGATCTCCAACATCCCGGCGCGCATTCACGATAGCCTGATCGGCCGGCGATCGGTGATCACGCATGTGGCAACCAAGCCGAACGGCTATCGCCTGTTGCTTGGCGACTACAGCCAAGCCGGTCTGCCATGACGCCGCGCTGCTTTGAAGATGTCATGGCACAGGTCGAGGCGCTGGCCGCGCGCTTTGCCGAGCGCGCCGCAATCCACGACCACCAGGGCGCGTTTGCCTTCGAGAACGTGGACGACCTGCGGGCAGCCAGCCTGCCGCGCCTGCCGGTGCCGGCAACGCTGGGCGGCGATGGCTTCACCCTTTATCAGTGCGTCCAGGTGCTGCGACGCCTCGCCCAGGCCGACGCCAGCACCGCGCTGGGGTTAGCGATGCACGTCCACGTCGTGGGGACGCTCGCAGAGACGCACACCTGGCCGGAAGCAGCGTTCGCCCGCTTGTGCCAAGAGATCACCCGCGATGGCGCGTTGGTCAACAGCGCGGCCAGCGAGCCAGAGATGGGCAGTCCGTCGCGGGGCGGCCTGCCCGCGACGACCGCCCAGCGTGTGCTAGGCGGGTTTGTGCTCAACGGTTGCAAGCGCTGGGTGACATACGCGCCGGCTTTGCGCTACTTCCTCGTCACGGCACAGCTCGACGGCGGCATCGGGGTCTTCGCCGTGGCGAACGACGCGCCAGGGCTGACGCTGATTAACAACTGGGGCAATAGCCTGAGCCTGCGATCCAGCGGGTCGTTCGACGTGCGGCTGGAGAACGTCTTCGTGCCAGAGGAGTGGCACGTGGAGCAGCGCGAGGCAGGACAGACCAAGCGTGGCGGATTGCCGGCTGGCTGGCCAACGTGCGCGTTCGCGGCGGTGTATCTGGGTGTCGGTGAGGGCGCGCTCCAAGCGCTGGCGGACTACGCCCGCCGGCGCACGCCCACCGCGCTGGGCAAGCCAATCGCGGAGTTGCCGAGCGTCCAGCGCAGCATCGGTCAAATGGACGCACTGCTGCGCGCGGCGCGCGCCGTGCTGGAGGAAGCAGCCCGCCGCTGGTCTGATCATCCCGAAGCGCGCCCGGATATGGAAGCCGAGCTGGCTGCGGCCAAATACCTGTGCACGAACGCCGCGATCACCGTCACCGACATCGCCTTGCGCGCGGCTGGCGCGGGCGGGCTGGAGGGAAACCTGTCGTTGGAGCGCCACTTCCGCGATGCGCGCGCCGGCTTGATGCACCCGCCGCAGGATGATCGCGCGCTGGAAGTGATCGGGCGCGCTGTGCTCGCCAGAGGATGATGAGTAGGATAAACCCGCGAATGCCCCCAACGGGACTCGAACCCGTGTTTCGGCCTTGAAAGGGCCGCGTCCTGACCACTAGACGATGGGGGCTTGAGGCACCTGATTGTAGCATGGCGGCATGTGGTAGTGCGCGAGCGGGGAGTGCGCCACTTGAAGGTGCTGTAAGAAACGTGCACCGCGGAGGCGCCAAGGACGCAGAGAGGCTTCAGCTTGTCTCTCCGCGCGCCCTGTGCCTCGGCGGTGAGATGTCAGTAAGCCAAGTTAACCCCGAAATTGAGCATTCCCTGCGAGCGTCGGCGCCTCGCCTAAAATAGCAGCGGCCGGCCATTCCGCCCGTTCATGAAGAGCTATGCGAGTGAAAACAACCCAATATGCGCTGCGCGCGCTGGTGATAATGCTATTGACCGCCTGTGGCGCGAGCGAGCCAACGCCGATCCCGACGCCTTTTGAACCGATCGTCACAATCTATGCGCCCGTCAGCGCACCAACTGCGACGCGCGCGCCTACCCCAACACCCCAGCCCACGCCAACCGCCGAACTCCAGGCAGTCAGCGCGGCCTCCGACGCGCTGGCCACGACCAAGGATCAGGCTGACGGGATCAACCCATTCACCGGCCTGCCCCTGTCCGACCCGGCTGCGCTGAAGCGACGGCCGCTGCTGGTGAAGGTCGCCAACACGTCGGACGTGCGACCGCAGTCCGGTTTGAACAGCGCCGACATCGTAGTGGAACACTACTCCGAGGGGAGCATCACCCGCTTCACGGCGTTGTTCCTGACCAACGCGCCGACCAAAGTCGGCTCGGTGCGCAGTTGCCGGCTGATCGACATCGAGCTGCCAGCGATCTTCGACGCCGCGCTGCTGTGCTCTGGCACCAGTCCAGGCGTCAAGCCGCTGATGCGCGCCTCATACGCCCACCGCAACAACCTGACCATGATCAGCGATATGGGCGGCAAAGAGTGCGCCACTTGCCCCGCCTTTCGCACACCAGATCGCCTGCCGCCGCACAATTTATTCGCGAACACGGTCCGGGCCTGGGAGGAGCTGGAACGCCGCGGCGTGAACAAGCCCTCAGCGTTCCACTCATGGCTGTTTGACCCTGCCCCGCCTCAGGGCCGGCCAACGCGCGTGCTAAATGTTGGATACAAATCCGGCAGCGTGATCTGGAGCTACGAACCCTCGAGCGGCAGATGGCTAAAGTCGCTGCGCAATGATAAGCAGATTGACAAACTGACTGGAGAGCAAATCGCGGCAGCAAACGTGCTGGTCGTCCACGCCCCCCACGTCACCACGCTGATAGAGGAAGACACGAGCGGCGCGCGCTCGATCGAGATTCAATTGTGGGGTGAAGGCCCGCTGCGCGTCTTCCGCGACGGCATGGAAGTCGGCGGGCGATGGCGGCGCAACCCACAGGTGATCGGACACTTCGAGCTGCTGGACGTGAACAACAACAAGATAGCGCTGAAACCGGGCAACACATGGATACAGCTTGTGCCGATGCAGGATATCACCGTCACCACCCAATGAGCGCGTCAGCGGCAAGTGACGATGTTTAAGCGTTGGCCGACGCGCACCAGTCGCGGGTCAGCGATGTTGTTCCGACGGCTGATAGATAGGATGGTGGTGTTGTAACGCAGCGCGATCCGGAACAAATTCTCGCCCGGCTTGACCACATGCACCACGCGCACGCCGCACTGCACTGGAGAACGCGGGATGCGGCTGGGTCTGCCCGAGCCGCTCGGCCGCGGCGCAGGCGTCGGCGTAGGGATCGGCACATCAGTGGGCATTACTATAGGCTCCGTCCTGGGCGATGGCAGTATCTCAGTGATCGGGGGCGGCTCCGTTGGCGTTGGCGGCGGCAACGGCGTATCGGTCGGAGGCGGCAGCGGTGTGGGCGTCTCCGTAGGTATGGGCAAAAGCAGGAGCGGCGCAGCGTCAGGCAGGCCAGCGCTGGCTGCTGGGCGCAGGCTGCTGATGTTGGTGACGAACCACACAACGACCGCGATCATTAGCCCAGCGATTAAGATAGCCGCAGCAGCGAGCGCTATTGGGAACGAGCGGCCAGCGATCATGGCTTAAGGTACACTCAAAGGATACACCATAAAGTTAAGGTCATCGAGGATGAGCGGAGAGGAACCACGCCGGCAAGAAGTCCTGACTTGGGCCGATGTTGACGCACTTATTGATCAACTTATCCCCCAAATGGTGGGGAGTTTTGACTTGCTTGTGATGATCACGCGCGGTGGCATCATCCCCGGGGGCATGATAGCCGAAGCACTAGATATCAAACATATTCTAACGGCAGCAGTGGAATTCCCAGCCGACAACGCGCCGCGCCTGTTGGCCTGGCCTACCTTTCTGCAGTTCCCGCCGGAAGAGCTCACGCGCGACCGGCGCGTGTTGGTCGTGGACGACGTCTGGACGCACGGCCGGCATATTATGTCGGTGCGCGCGCGGATCGAGGCCAGCGGTGCCACTACCGAGACAGCGGTCTTGCACTACAAGCCATCTGCCTCGCTCTTCCCCAACCAGAAACCCACCTACTACGCTGCGGTCACCGACGCCTATATCGTCTATCCCTGGGAGATCGATCGCCGCATGCGCCCCACCCGCCTGATGACCCCTGTGCCGTTTGGATAGCCGGCGCTAGATATAACCGTGGACCTGAGCAACCTCCCACCCGATACATGTCCCCTCTGCAGGCAGGCTGCGCTGAACCGGATCGGCCGCACCTGGTCCTGTGACGCATGCGGCTGCCGGCTGGCGTTCGACCCGCAGACGCGGCGCGCGCAGATCGTCCACTTTCCCGAAGCGTTCGCCGACCTGGAAGGCTCGCTCAGCGGGCGATGGCTCACGCGCCGAGAGATGTTTGCGCAGGTTGCGGAAGCCCAGCAGCGCGCAATGACGCCCCCTAACGCGCAGTTCACCTTGCTGGCTGCGACGACGCTGACGATCCTAACGGCATTCTCAATGTTGGCGACGGTAGCTGTGGCATTTGTCCTGAGCCCCAGCCTAGCGCGCACGCGTCAGACCATCGCGGCAGCCTATCAACCAACGCCAAGCTCAGCATTCGTTGCAGCCAGCCTGCCGACGCCAACGCCCACCCCCTCGACCAGCGCATTCGCTGCGTCGCCAGAACCAACCATTGTGAACGACAGCGCAAAGGAGGTCTCCACGCCTGCGGGTGATGAGCAAAGCATCGCAACGCCTGAGGCGCCGGCCACAGACCTACTGCCGGTCGCACCCCCTGCGCCTCCGCCTCCCGACAACGCTCCCCCCATCCCGCCTAACCCTGGCGAGACGGTCGCGCTGCCACCCACGTTTACGCCAGCGCCAATGCCAACAACGATGCTGACGGATCCGCTTACATCCCCGCTGCTGCCGACGGCCACGCCGGAAATGCCCACACCAACTGCGCCCTCTTCTCCGTCGCCAACGCCGACAATCGTGCTAACGCCAACCATTACACCAACGCTGACAGCAACGCCACTACCGTCTGGCTCTATGGTGTTCCGCGGCAGCATCCGCATACGGAATATTCGCGCGGTCGGTAGCGAACCCAATCAGGGCGACGAGTACGTCGAGCTACAGAACGAGGGCACACAACAGGTCAACCTGGCCGGCTGGACGCTGAGGGCAGTCCGCTCAGCGGATGGCGCGATTTTGAGCATCTTCGTCTTCCCCGGCAACGCAGTTATCGCTGCTGGCCAGACCTGCCGTATCTACACTAACCTGCTATTTGCAGCCGATAATTGTGGCTTCTCCGGCGGCTTCCTTAGCCCGATCCCGATCTGGCCGGACAGCGGCGGCGCGCATGCCTCGCTGTTCGATCTAGAAGGGGTTGAATATACGCGCTTCGCGTATTGACTTGACAATTTCGGCGGCAGGGTTAATATCGAGGGAATCCAAGCCGCGCAGCGCCAGCTAATCTTCAGACCGATTTTAACGCTGGCCTCATAGGCGTATGTATAACACTAAGTGATGGCTACTCAGAAGACCGCCAAGAAGGGGAAGACAACGCGCAAGACGGCGAGCAAGGCGCCATTGGCTGAGCGGCAGCCCAAGCGCGCAGGGCGCAAGGCGGCTGGCCGCAGTTCGGCCAAGCCGGCTGTCGCCGAGGTCTCCACCCCGCCCGCGCCTGTTCCACCAGAGGCAGCCGAGGCGTCCATCGAGGCGCTGGCTGTCGAGGAACTGAGCAGCGAGGAGCAATTGATCAACATCGGCCGCGAGAAAGGCTACGTTACGTACGAGGACATCCTGAGCTTCTTCCCAGACGCCGAGAAGAACATTGAGCAGCTCGAAGAGCTATTCTCGGCCCTGTCCGACGCTGGCATTAGCGTCGTCGCCAGCGAGGACGAAGCCGCTGATCAGCTCATTGACGACGAAGAGGAAGAGGAAGACGAGTTCAGCGACCGCCTCAACGACGGGCTGCTCGAGGCTATCGAGGCCGACGATACCGTTGGCTTATATCTGAAAGAGATTGGCCGCGTGCCGCTGCTCACGGCCTCCCAGGAAGTGGACCTCGCCCAACGCATGGAGCGCGGGCGCGACGCGCGCGAGCGGCTACAGTCCGAAGCCGACCTGACGCCCCAGGAGCAGGAATGTCTACATCTCCTGGTTGAAGACGGCCTGGCTGCGCGCGAACACCTGATCAACGCCAACTCGCGCCTGGTGATCAGCGTGGCCAAGAAGTACATCGGCAGGGGCGTGCCCTTCCTGGACTTGATCCAGGAAGGCAACATCGGCTTGATCCGAGCAGCCAGGAAGTTCGACTGGCGGCGCGGGCACAAGTTCAGCACGTATGCCACATGGTGGATACGCCAGGCTGTGACGCGGGCGATCGCCGACCAGGGCCGCACAATTCGCGTGCCAGTCCACATGGGCGATCAGATCAACCGCCTGCTGCGCGCCAGCCACCAACTGACCCAGGAGTTAGGGCGCGATCCGACGGTGGCCGAGCTAGCCGAAGCGCTGAACGTCACCGTGCGCAAGGCGGAGCAAATGATCCAGGTCGCTCGCCGTCCAATTAGCCTGGAGACCCCCACGGACGACGAAGAGGAGAGTGTGCTCGGCGATTTCATTCCCGACGAAGACAGCCCAGCGCCCGTGGAGACCGTCACCAACAAGATGCTGCGCGACCAGCTACAAGAGATCCTCGCCACCCTGCCCTTGCGCGAAGTGCGCATCCTGCAGTTGCGCTACGGCCTGCTCGACGGCGAGACCTACACGCTGGAGGAAGTAGGGCGCAAGCTGGGCGTCACCCGCGAGCGCGTTCGCCAGATCGAGGCACAGGCGCTCAGCCGGCTGCGCCTGCCAGCGCACGCGCGCAAGCTGCGCGACTTCCTCAGAGAGTGAGCTTGGCACAGGCCATCTCGGTTGCACACCGCAGATTCGCTACCGCACCCGATAAATGCAAAGGGCATTCACAGCCAGGGGTAAAACCTTGGGTGGGCGACGGCAGTGCCGTCGACCACCCTCTATGATTTGCCTTCGCCGGCAGCATAGCTTGTGGAAGATGCCCCCATTGGTGAACGCACCCTAAATGCAGTGACGGAGCGATATACTTCCTGCGATGTCTTGGGCCAGCTCGCCGGTGAACCACTGCTCCTTCTGCGGCAAAAGCGAGCTTCACGTCAATCGGCTGATCGCTGGGCCGCGCAACGTCTTCATCTGCGACGAATGCGTGCGCATGTGCCAAGAAATCTTGGAGGGTGAACGGCGCGCAGCGCGCGAGATGCGCGCCCCTGGGAGCGCTCATAACCCGCTGGTGCCGCGCACAATCTACAAGCACCTCAGCGAATACGTCGTTGGTCAGGAGGCGGCTAAGCGCGCGCTTTCGGTGGCAGTCTACAACCACTATAAGCGCATCGAGAACAAAGCGCGCTTCGCCGACACAGAGGTGGCCAAGAGCAACGTCCTTTTGATCGGCCCTACCGGGAGCGGCAAAACCTATCTCGCCCAGACGCTGGCTAAATTGTTGGACGTGCCCTTTTGCATCACTGATGCCACTGCGCTGACCGAAGCCGGCTACGTCGGTGAAGATGTCGAGACCATCCTGACCAGATTGATCCACGCCGCCGGCGGCGATGTCCGTCGTGCCCAGCGCGGGATCGTATACATCGATGAGATCGACAAGATCGCCCGAAAGTCCGCCGATAACCCCAGCATTACCCGCGATGTCTCTGGCGAAGGGGTGCAACAAGCCCTGCTCAAAATCATCGAGGGGAGCATCGTGTATGTCCCGCGCGATGGCGGGCGCAAACATCCGCAGGCAGAGATGCTGCAGATAGACACCACGGACATCCTGTTTATCTGTGGGGGCACGTTCGAGGGGTTGACGAGGATCATCGGCGAACGCCTGGGCGTCAAGCGCAGCCTCACGCTGCCGCTCTACGGGCCAGACAAACCCAGCATCCAGCGACATACGGATCTGCTGCGGCGCGTGACGCAGGACGACCTCATCCACTATGGCTTCATCCCCGAGCTTGTCGGGCGGCTGCCGGTCCTCGTCACGCTCGACCCGCTTGACCGCGAGGGGCTGATCGAGGTGTTGACCCGCCCGCGCAACGCGCTCACCAAGCAGTATCAGCGATTGCTGAGCTTGGACGGGGTGGAGCTTGTCTTCACGGAAGAAGCGCTGTACGCCATTGCCGATGAGGCGCTGGAGAGCGGGAGCGGCGCGCGCGCGATCCGCGCGATCATCGAACGCGCGCTGCTTGATGTGATGTATGAAGTGCCCTCACGTCGTGACGTTCGGCGCGTGGTGGTAGATGCGCCAGCAGCGCGCGCTCAAGCCGCGCCCAAGCTATACGATCAAAACGGCCGCCTGATCAGCGGCGAACTCGACCGCGCTGCGTAGGGTGCTGACTAAGCGATGTTGACGTCCGCAGCCGGCTTGCCTGCCAGATGTATCGGCCCGCTGCTGGTCCTCGCCGGCTTGTTCGCCGGATTCCTGGCCGCATCAGTCAATCCGCTGCTCTTGTTCGCGCTGGCCGTCGGCATACCGCTCGGCGTATGGCTAATCGGCAGCGTTGAGCGCGCGCTCTTTGCGCTCATCCTCGTCATCGGTCTGTTACCGCGCTTCGCGCTGCCGGTGCGATTCGGTTTCACGCCGACTTTCCTGGACCTGGCAATGATCGGGCTGGTCGTCGCCTGGGCACGCCATCAGCTCAGCCAATCGCCTGATATGCCACTGCGTCGCGCGCCAGTGAACGGGCCGCTGGGCGCGCTGATGATGACAGCCGTGCTGACCTTTATCGTCGGTCTGCCTAACGGCGTGCTGACTCCTCTCGTTATGCGCCGATTTGCTGAGCTGCTGTTCAGCCTGGCTATGATCGCCATCATCGTCGCCATCACGTTCAATCCGACCATCCGCGGGCGCGCTGTGCGCTGGATGATCCTGATCGGCGCAGCCTCGGCTGCTGTGGGCATCGCGCTGTATGCAATGCCGGACGACCTAGCCATCCGGCTGCTGTCAGCCCTGCGGCCGTTCGGCTATCCCAGCGGGCCGGATGTGCTGCGGTTCATCCGCGACGATCCGGCGCTGATGCAGCGCGCAACCGGCCTGTGGATCGATCCAAATGCCTACGGCGGTTATCTGCTGGTCGTGGGGCTGCTAGGGCTGCCCCAGCTCTTCGCGCCCAGGCCGGTGATGGCGCGCGGGCTAGTACTCCTTAGCCTAGGCCTGATCCTCATCGCTCTAGTTCTGACCGTCTCGCGGGCGGCTATGCTTGGCTTTGCGATCGGCGCGCTGTTGATCGGGCTGCTGCGCTATCGGCGCATGTTGATCCTGCTGGGGGCGATAGCGATCGCGCTACTCGTATTACCTCCATCACAGGCGCTGGTTCAGCACTTTGTGGAGGGCTTTCAAGGGCGCGATCTGGCCACGCAAATGCGATTCGGGGAATATAGGGATGCCCTGAGGCTGATAGAACGCTATCCCTTGCTAGGTGTTGGATTCGTTGGGACGCCGGACGTTGATTTGTACATCGGCGTTTCTTCGATGTATCTGCTGGTTGCCCAACAGATGGGCCTGATTGGGTTGGTAGTGTTTATCGTTACCATCGGCGCGGTGCTGCTCGGCGCAGCACGTGCCTGGCCGGCTATCTCGAGCGCGTCGCTGGAGCACTTCTTAGGCACACACGGCGCGCTCGTCGGCGTGTTATTTAGCGGTTTTTTTGACCACTACTTCTTCAACATAGACTTTCACAACTCAGTCATGCTGCTTTGTCTAGTGATCGGAATCGCAGTGAGCAGTCAGCAACGCGATCTCAGTTATGCGCGCAAACCACAGCGCCAGCTTCCGCCGACGCTGGGATACAATGCCCTTCGCGGGGATAACTATGGACATACGTGAAGCCTCGCTTACGATCCCCGCACAGCTCGACCAGATTCAGCACGCTAGCAGCGTCGTGCGCAGACTTGCCGAGGAGATCGGATTTGCCGAGTCAGACCTGAATCAGATCGAGCTGGCCGTGTATGAAGCCTGCGCAAACATCGTTCAACACGCCTATGCCCATCAGACCGATGGCCACGTTCACATCTCGGCCCGCGCAGAGCCAGGCCGGCGTATCGTGATCACGCTCTTAGACACAGGGACGACCTTCGACCCTCAAACGATACCGGCGTATGATCCGCAGCAGGTTACTGAGGGCGATGGCCAAGTAGGCGGGTTGGGACTATTCCTGATTCGGCGTATGATGGACGAGGTGCACTTTGAGTTCTGCGTTCCCGGCAGTGAGCTGGGCCTGCCTGGCTGCTTTAATCGCCTGACCTTGATCAAAAACCTATGACGTCTTCTCTCAGCATCACCAGCCAATCGCTCGCCGAGCAGTCCATCGCCATGCTGAGCTTAGCTGGCCGCCTGGATGCGAACACTGTGAGCCAGCTTGAGCGGGCATTGACGGACGCGCAGCTCGCCGGCCACCGCGCGATCGTGATAGATTTGGGGGAGTTAATCTATATATCCAGCAGCGGGCTGCGCGTCTTGCTCACTGGTCGAGGCAACGCTCGCAAACGCGGGGCTGATATACTGCTGTGCAACCTTCAGCCAGCAGTCCGGGAGATTCTGGAGATGGTGGGATTCAGCGCCATCTTCCCTATCTTTGAAAGTCGTGAACAAGCGGTTGCTGCCGCGTTGGCAACAAGCGACCGCGAGAACTGACAAGCATCTATAATTTGCTTTCGCAATAACCTTTTCAAACGTGAGGGAACCATGACCACGACACTCGTAGTCTCCTCGAGCACCGAAACGAACGAGCAAAACGCCCGGCTGCCATTCCTAGCCAACGACGACTTGCTGACGATCTGGCGGGACCAAGCGCCCGTTGACGACGAAGAAGAACTCTTGGAGGATGACCTGGTCGAAGAGGATGAGGATGACGAGGACGACGTGCTGGATGAGTCTTACGAGATCTCTTTCGAGGAGCTAGAGGAAGCCGAACTCGAGGACGACGAGGAAGACTTTGCGGATTTTGACGACGAAGAAGACGAAGACTTCGAGGACGAGGACGAAGACTTACTTTGGGACGACGAGGAACTTGAGGAAGACGAAGAAGACGAAGAGGAGTAAATCAACGATGAGAGCCGCTAATCGGTTACTCGATTAGCGGCTCTTTCGTCAGCCGAGATCTGCTGCGCGAAGTGATGGAGCACGCGGGCAATTTCCAGTGATGACTCTGGTCTGGCTAGGCGGGCCGCTGCCTGCCGCATCTGTTCAAGCGCAGCGGGATGAGCCAACCACTGTTTTAGCTGCTTAAGGACGGCCCAGGGGGTGGGACACCAGGCACCAGCGCCATTATTCACCACGTAGTCTACATTGCCCTCCTCCTGACCTGGCACAGCGTCGTAGAGGATGATCGGGAGCTGGGCAGCAAAGGCTTCGCAGATGGTGCCTGGGCCGGCCTTTGTCACCAGCACATCCGAAGCGCCCATCAGCTCAGGGATGTTGCTGACAAAGCCAAAGACGCGCATCGGAACGCGCGGATTCAGGAATTCCAAGTTCTCTTTCACAGTTTGGTTGCGCCCGCATACCACGATGAGCTGGAGGGGCAGCCCGCTGAGCGCAATGTGGCGCGCAGTAACCTCCAAGCGGCCCATGCCGTCTCCGCCACCAATCAGGAGCACCACCATCCGTTCATCTAAGCCCAGCTCGCGCCGAAGCTGAGCGCCTTTCGCAGCACGCTGGGTGAAATCCGGGGCGATCGGCTGGCCGGTGACGGTGATCTTCTCGGGAGGAACGAGGTTTTTTATTGCTTCGGTGCGCGCCTCTTCGGTGGGCACAATGAGGTGATCAGCATCAGCGACATAGTGCGCTGCGTGGCCGGTGACCAGGTCGGTCACGACATGAACGTAAGGCACTTTCATTTGGCGCCGACGCAGCGTCTGTGGAATAGCGTGGTTGAACAGCGGGTGACAGGAAACGTATAGGTCAGCAGGGTGGTTGTGAACGATTGCCTCAGCGGTCCTCTCACTCAGAGGCTCCAAAAGGTTGCGCAGCGCGATGATGCGCCGGCGATTGTTGCTGGCGTGGAAGCCCAGCGCGTAAAGCACCCGCGCGTGATTCACCCACATCGGATACGTCTCCGTAAAAGCGTTGATCAAAAAGGGCGCGCTGCTCAGACCATCCACCAGCTCGGTCTGATAGAGGTCGGGATACAGCATGTGAACAGCCTGGGCGATCGCCTGAGCCGCGCTGCGATGACCGCCGCCGGTGTTTCCATATAACAAGACGATCTTCTTCATGAAAGCGCCACGTCAGAACACTCAGATAAACGAGAATGCGGTCTTGAGCCAGCTACGACGCTCGCAAGCCGGCGCTCGAACGCGCGCCGCGCCAGCGCGATGCGCTGACCACACGTGCAGCACTTTAGCCTAATGTCGGCGCCGACCTGCGTGACGGTCCAGGTATCCCCGCCGCAAGGGTGCGGTTTGCGCAGGCGAACCACATCACCAGGCTGAATTGCTGTCAGACACACAAAGGTCACAGGGAGATTTTATCGAAGACGCCCGCTGATATAATTTAGCGGCTTCATGAATGGCCCCCTGATCAGCCTGATCAACGGCCTGGCTAGCGGCGATCTAGCGTTGATATTGTCAGCACTGATAATCTTGGCGCTACTTTTAGGCGTTGCCTTCCCCGTTCACGAGCTTGCCCACGCCGTCACAGCGCGCTACCTCGGCGACGACACCAGCGAGCGTTTAGGCCGAATTACGCTGAATCCGCTGGCACATCTCGATCCCTGGGGTTCCCTGCTCTTCGCCCTCACCGGCTTTGGGTGGGCGAAGCCCGTACCGGTCAACACCTATCTGCTGCGCGGCGATCCACAGTGGTCATTTGCTTTCGTGGCGCTGGCTGGCCCGCTTTCCAACTTGGTGCTGGCTGCTTTGTTCGCTTTGTCCTTCCGCCTGCTCGACGCGCTCGCCGGGCCTGACCTGTTCGTCGCCAATATCATACGGATCGTGCTACTCATCGCGGTGCAGCTAAACGTCTCCTTAGCGCTGTTCAACCTTATCCCAGTGTCGCCGCTAGACGGCTCGCGGTTGCTGGCTGCACTACTGCCCGCACAAGGACAAGCCTGGATGGACCAACTAGAACGTTACGGATTTCTGATCCTGTTCGCGCTTGCGGCAACAGGACTGTTAGGCCAGCTCATCGCTGAGCCAGCCTCTTTGCTTAGCCGCGCAATGCTAGGTTTGTAATCTCGGAGATGACCAAGGTCAAGATAGCCATCGTCGGCTGTAACTTCGCAGGGATATCGCTCGGCATGGCGATAAAGCGGGCGATCGAACAAGTAGAAATAGTAGGGCATGACAAGGACCGCGAGGCAGTTCACCAGGCCGAGCGCGCCAAGGCGATCGATCGCAGCGACTGGAATCTGCCCAGGACGTGCGAAGGCGCCGCGGTTATCTTCATCTGCACAGCGCGCGACGAACTAGAGACAACCCTGCGCGCCATTGCAGACGACCTCACGCCTAGCACGCTGCTCGTCACCGTCGGTATCCCAAACGTAATGGCCCATAAAACGGCGGAGAAGCTATTGGCAGAAGACGTCCCCTTCTTCAGCACTGCCCTGATCTATCATCCAGATCGGGTGAACGGGTTTACAGCGCTACCTGACCCGGAGAGCATTCGTGACGCGATCTGGGCGATCGCGCCAAATCAAGGCGCCAGCGCAGCAACAGTGGACGCTCTCTTCGCGCTTGCCAGTCAGCTAGGGGTAAAGCCGCTCTTCATTGACCCACTCGAGTGCGACGGCATGGCGCTTGCGGTAGAAGTCATACCAGCGGTGCTCAGCAGCATGTTTATGCTGGCAGTGAGCGACGACGCCGGCTGGCGCGAGCGCATGTGGATGGCCGGCGCATCCTTCGGTCAGGCAGTCCACAATACGCAAAGCGCAGCACGCCTCGCCGATGCACTCAGCGACCAGCCAAAGGTAGCTGTGCATTGGCTGAACCAAATCTTGCGCCAGTGCGTGGTACTGCGCGACGCGCTCGAGCAGGGCGACGGCCAAGCTGTCGCTCACATCTTTGCTAGGGCAGAGGAAAGGCGCCAGGAATGGCTAAATAACTGGCGCAGAGGACGGTTCGAAGATCACATCCCGATCGATCGTGACCAGGGCGGATTGCTGAAACTCCTCCTGGGTGAACGGCTCGCCAGCCGTCTGGGCGGCGGCAAAGTGCGCTGATCAGCGCTAAGTTCAAGGCTAGAAGCAATACGGCACGATGTAGACAGAACATCATGCGCATCTTAAGCATTGCTCCGACCTCGTTCTTCAATGACTATGGCTGCCACGTGCGCATCTTGGAGGAAGCCCGCGCGTTGAAGGCGCGCGGACACGAAGTCACCATCCTGACCTACTATAAGGGTCACGATGTGCCGGATGTCCCAATCATTCGCACCATGCCCACGCCATGGCACCGCGACTACGAAGTTGGCTCATCGCGCCACAAATTCGCTTTCGATGTCTTGCTGGCGATTCGGTTGCTGCGCGTGCTAACGCGCAACCGCTTTGATGTGATCCACGCCCATTTACACGAAGGCGCGCTGATCGCCAGCGTCCTGGCGCGCCCCTGGCATACGCCAGTGGTTTTCGACTACCAGGGCAGCCTGACCGACGAGCTGATCCAGCATCGCTTCATTCGCCCTCGTTCGCTGGCGCACCTGGTCTTCCATCACGTAGAGCAAGTGATAGACCGGATCGCCGACGCTGTGGTCACCAGCACGTATCACGCTGCCGACGCGCTACGGGCCAAGATCGGCACGCACTTGCTCATCGAGGCGCTGCCGGATGGCGTGAACGCAAACACCTTTCACCCAAACGTGCTGTCGCCGACCGAGCGCGCACACCTGCGGGCACACTTCGGGATCGGCGCGGATGAGCCGGTGGTGGTCTTTCTAGGCTTGCTCGCTGCCCATCAGGGTATTGCCCACTTGATCGAGACCGCAGCGCGACTAAAAGCATCAGGCCGGCGTGTGCGCTGGCTGGTGATGGGTTACCCCAGCGTAGCATACTGGCAGTGCGTAGCCGCTGAGGCAGGCGTCCAAGAGGATGTCATCTTTACTGGCCGTGTGCCGTATATGAACGCACCTCGCATGCTCGCGCTGGGCGACATCGCCATCGCGCCCAAGCTCTCGCTCACCGAAGGAAGCGGCAAGATCCTCAATTACATGGCGATGGGACTACCTACCGTGGCGTTCGATACGCCAGCTCAACGAGAGTATCTGGGCTCGCTGGGCATTTATGCGCCAGTCGGGGACAGCGCAGCGCTTGCTCAAGGCGTCGCTGATCTCTTAGAACGGCCGGCGCTGCGCCGCGCACTGGGGGAGCGCCTGCGCCGCATTGCCGTCCAGCAATTCAGTTGGGATCGCGCCGCAGGGACATTGCTAACCATCTATCATCAATTACGTGCGCGCCCACGGCCTATGTCGGCGCAGCAACCAGAACGGCAAGACAAGACAGCTCTATGAAACAGCTCTTCTACGATTTGCGAGAAGTCTGGCAATACCGCGCCTTGCTCTATATGCTGGTCGTGCGCGATCTGAAGGCGCGCTATCGCGGTTCTATCCTCGGCATTGCCTGGTCATACTTCCAACCGCTGGGCATGATGCTTGCTTTAACGTTTGCTTTTAGCGTCATCAGCAGCGGACCACCAACGATCGAGCGATATAGCATATTCGTCCTGTCCGGCCTGCTGGTGTGGAACTTTTTCTCAGCATCGGTCACCGGAAGTGCCGGCAGCGTGTTAGCTAACGCTGGGTTAGTAAAGAAGGTGTACTTCCCGCGCCTGGTTTTGCCGATCTCGGTCGTGGCCGCTAATCTGGTGAACTTCCTATTCGCAATGCTGATGTGGCTAACCATCGCGCTGATCGTCGGTCATCCAATTCATTACACCGTATTACTTTTGCCGATGGCAATTGTCCTTCAATTTATCTTCAGCACTGGGATGGCCTTCCTCTTGTCCACGCTCAACGTGTTCTACCGCGATACGCAGTTCATCCTAGACCTGGCATTGTTGGCGCTGTTCTTCCTCACGCCAATTTGGTATGACATCGACAGCGTACCCCAGCGCGAAGTTGGGTTGTGGCTACGCCGGCTCAACCCAGTGGCATCTCTGGTGAATATCTACCAGGACTTGATGTATTGGGGCAGGCTGACCGACTGGGACTTCATCCTGCGCACGCTGGCGACGGCGCTGGCTATACTGATAGTCGGCTATCTGGTCTTTCAGCGTTACAGCCCGCGCTTCGGCGAGGAGCTGTAGATCCCTCGGGGAGGGCAAGCCATGGAGGGTGCCTCACTACGGGCGATCAACCATTTAATCATAGACATGGACGGCGTGCTTTGGCGTGGCAGGCAGCCACTGCCGGGGCTAGAGCGCTTCTTCAGGACGCTGCGTCAATTGACAATTCGCTTCGTGTTGGCGACCAACAACGCCACAAAAAGCCGCGACGAATACCTCGCCAAGCTGGAGCAATTCGGCCTGCACCTGACGAGCGAGGAACTCCTCACCTCTCCACAAGCTACAGCCAGCTACCTAGCCCAGCATGCACCCCACGCCCAAGTCTTTGTGATCGGCGAAGCCGGCTTGATCGCAGAGCTGCGCAATGCTGGCCTGAGCGTCGTCAACGACCGACCGGAGCGCGCAACGCACGTCGTCGTTGGGCTGGACCGCGGGCTGACCTACGCCAAGCTGGCCGAAGCGTGCCTGCTGATCCGCCGTGGCGCTGCCTTCATCGGCACCAACCCCGACCTGACCTTCCCCAGCGAGCGCGGCTTGGTGCCAGGCAACGGATCGCTATTGGCCGCCTTGCGCGTGGCAACTGGGGTTGAGCCGCTGATTATCGGCAAGCCGCAGCCGGAAATGATGCGACAGGCGATGGCGCGGATGAACAGCACCCCAGAGAGCACAGCCATGGTCGGCGACCGGCTCGACACCGATATCCTGGGCGGCCAGCGCGCCGGCCTGACCACCATTCTGATGCTGTCAGGCGTCACATCGCCGGAAGACCTGAACCACAGCCCGATAAAGCCAGACTACGTCTTCGCCAATCTCGACGAGCTGACCGACGCGCTTCTGCGCGCCAAGCTATCCTGATCGCCTGCAAGCTCTCGATACACCTCGACGGTTTGGTCAGCGATTCGGCGCATGGTGTAGCGTTCGATCACTCGCGCGCGACCGCGCTGTGCCAGCTCAGCGCGCCGCCCAGGCTGGCTCATGAGTTGGCTGAGACGCGCAGCCAGAGCAGAGATGTCCTCTTCGTCGAAGATCACGCCGGCATCGCCCACTACGTTTGGCGCTTCGCCGCAGCGCGACGCCACTACCGGCACGCCGCAGGCCATGGCCTCAACCAAGACCCGCCCAAACTGCTCCTTCCAATTCGGTTGCGCGCGCGAAGGGAGCACGAACACATCAAGCGACCGGTAGAAGGCCGGCATTTGGGTCGAGGGAATAGGCGCGCAGAAGGTTACCCGCTCGGCGATGCCCAGGCAGCGTGCCAGATGGCGCAGCGCTGCCTCAGCCGGCCCAGACCCAGCGATCACTAGCCGAGCCGAGGACGGCAGTCGGCTGAAGGCTTTGAGCAGGACATCCACGCCCTTCTCGGGCACCAGCCGGCCAGCGTAACCAACCACGAAGGACGCTGCCATTTTGTCGGCATTGGGCAGCGGACGGAAGTGGTCTTCGTCCACCCCGAACTGGGGGATGACGTAGATCGGCTTGCGGAAGCCCTTAGCCTGCCAGACCGCGCGCGCTTCCGTGCTGCCGACAATCGCTGCGTCCGCGCGGTTGAGAACATCGCGTTCCATGTAGCGAAACGGCGGCGGATAGCGACGCAGGATGTTCTGCCAGGAGAAGAACAGCACATGCGGGCGCGGGCGCAGCCGGCTGGCTTGGCGCACAGCCAGCCAAGTGGCTAGGTTATATGGCTCCTCGTCCACATGCAAAATCTGCGGCGCAGCGCGGCGCAGCTCTTGCCCCAGCGTCGGATAGTGATGCAGGTGAAAATGGCCATCCAGCCGGATAGGGATGACGCGCAGAGCATACCCACGGGTATGCACTCGCTCCAGGCGCTGGCCTGCCCAAGCCGGCGGCAGCAGGACCGTCAAATCAATATCGTCATGTGCAGCGATCAGCTCGCACTTGCGCTGATATGCGCCGACGACCAGCGCCTTGGAGAGCACGCTCACGCGCAGGCGATGGCCGCTCGGTCGCATGACCACTCAATGTCTTCCTCATCAGCCGGCGCGCTATAAGCCTCGTCGGGCAATTGCCCCTGTTGATAGCGCTGCTGAAAGTCGTCCACAAGTTGGTGGAAGCGCTCGACGCTCTCGCAAGTGACCAGTTGTGCGCGCAGCGCGGCCACGTGCGGCATGCCATACATATATTTCACAGCATGCTTGCGGAAGAGGATCAAGCCGTGCGGGCCGTAGTAGCCCAGCATGGCCTGTAGGTGACGCTTAAGCAGGGCAATCACCTCCTCAACCGTCACTTGGTGGCGATCCTTGCGTTGGAAGATCCAAGGGTTGCCGATCGCCGCGCGGCCGATCATCACGCCGTCACAACCGGTGTGCGCCTTGATGCGTGCGATGTCGGCCACGGTCTTCACGTCACCGTTGCCGATGACCGGGATCTTGACAGCCTGCTTGACCTCGGCGATCGCATCCCAGTCAGCCACGCCCTTATAGCCCTGCTCCTTGGTACGCCCATGTACTGCGATCAGCGCCGCGCCGTTATCTTCCAGGATGTGGGCAATCTCTAGGTAGTTGCGCGAGCGCGCGTCCCAGCCGAGCCGGATCTTGGCAGTGACCGGCACGCGCACCGCTTTGCTAAGCCGGTTGAAGATGCGCGCAACCTTTCGGGGATCGCGCAACAAGCCAGCGCCAGCGCCGCGCCCGCTGACGCTGCTCACCGAACAGCCCATGTTCAGGTCAATGATGCCTGGGCCGAGCGCCTCGATCTTCTGCGCACAGGCGACGATGCGGTCTTCGTCGCTGTCAAAGATTTGAAAGCTGAGCTGGGGCTTCTCGCTGGGGTCGTAATCGAGCTGGCGCAGGGCCGGCCGAGCGTCGCGCAGGATGGCCTCGCAGGACGTGAACTCAGTGTAGCTCATCGCGCTGCCATATTCGCGGCAGATCAAGCGATACGGCAGGTCCGAGAAGCCATCCATCGGCGAGAGGATCAGGTCGCCATAGACCGGAATGTCGCGCACACAGAAGACGGTCTGCATCAGGCCTATATTTTCCCACCAGCAGCCAGTCCTCGGCTCATCAGTCTCAGTGAGATAGCTGTCGCGCTAGTGTGAACTCCTGATCACCCTTCGCACCTCACGCACAATCGCCTCAGTGGGCGTGTGCATGCCATAGACCAGATTCAAGCGTCCCTGCGCGTCTAGGACGAATGTGTCGGCGCTATGGTCCACGGTGTAGCGCGGCTCATCGGCGACGCGGTTGGAGCGGAAGTGGGCGCCATACTCCAGCGCGATCAGGCGCACCTTGCTCTCTGGGCCGGTGAGGCCGATGAAGGTTGGGTCGAAGATGCGCAGATAGCGCCGCAGTTGCTCCGGCGTGTCGCGCGTCCCGTCCACGCTGACGAACACGAAGGCAGCGCGGTCAGCTTCCTGACCTAGCGCAGCTTTGACCTTGCGCATCTCGCTGAGCGCCAACGGGCAGATGTCAGGACAATGGGTATATCCGAAGAACAGCAAAACCACCCTACCCCGCAAGTCGCTCAGCCGCGTGACACCACCCTGCGCGTTAGTCAGCGCGAAATCGGGCATTGGGCGCGGCGGAGTGAGATAGGCGATTGGCACGGAGGGCGAGATGGCGGCGCGATTCGCCTCGCCCATCAGGTAGCCCGCACCGGCCGCAGCAGGGATAGCGAGCACAGCAACACCAGCAACGGCTAGGTTGAGCTTGGCCGCCGGACGCAGAAGCAGCCCGGCCGCCGCCAGCAAGCTCAGCGCACCCGCGCTGAGGATCAGCGGCGCCGTCATGCCATCGGCCAGCGGCTGGCCACAGATAAACGCCCAGAAAGCTGCCGGTGCTTCGGCCAGCAGGCGTATGTCTTGCAAGTAGGCCGCGCCCAGAAACGTCATCACTGCGCCAAAGCCGGCCAAGGCCGAGGCTGCCATCAGCTTGATCAGCGTCCCAGAGGCTGCCTGTGAAGGGGAGGCGTTAGCGGTCACCATCGTTCATCAACGTGGTTGGTGTGGCTATCCGTGCAGATAGCCACACCAGTCCTGCTGTATCAAGGCATCGGCGCGTTGCTGGTCGGCATGTAGCGCAAGATGTTCCAGCCTTCCTGGAAGTCCAGCACCTCAGCAAACACCGGACCATAGGCGATCAGCAACAGCACGCCCAGCACACCCAGCCAAATCCCCCAGCGCTCCATCCAGAGCGGCGAGGTGCGGTCGCCGCTGACCGTCTCGATTGGCACTTCGCCCGCCGGCGCCGGTTGGCGCGAGAGGAAGAGCGTGCCGAAGAAGTTGATGTAAAGCAGGATCGAGCTGATCAGCAGGATGACGCCAGACACGGCGGTCATGTCCAGCCAAAACGCGCCTGCTGGCGAGAGATACGGCGCCTGGCCAGTGATGGCACGGCGTGGCGCACCTTGCAGGCCGGCTTCGCCCATCGCCAGCCCGAACAGCATCATGCCGAACATCCATGTGAACACCTGCGCCAGCGCAAGCGGTTTGCTGAACAGCGCGCGCCCACGAATCGCTGGCAGCAGCCAATACAGGATGGCCAGGTAGGTGAGCGTGACGCCACCGCCCAGCGTTTGGTGAAAGTGAGCCGGCACCCAGGAGGTGTTGTGGATCGTGGCGTTGAGCTGGGCCGAGGCGTTGATCAGACCGCTGAAGCCACCGGCGATGAAGAGTAGCATGCCGGCCAACTGCGCTGCGACAACCGGATCGCCCCACTTTTGCTTGAACGGCCAGTCGAAGAGCGTCTTCGCCCCACGGTTGCGCGCGGCGTTCTCCAGCGCAGCGCCCACGTTAAAGGCCGTCATGAAGCTTGGGACGCTGACCACCAGCGTGAGCAGCGTATGAATGCCCTTCGACGAAGCACTGACGCCTGGGTCACTGAACTGGTGGTGCAGCCCGACCGGCACAGAGAACACCAGGAACATCAGGAAGGCAACGCGGGCGAGCGGCTCACTGAACAACTTGCCACCAGCCTGGCGCGGCAGCATGGTGTACCACGACACGTAGGCTGGCAGCAACCAGAAGTAAACCAGGGGATGCCCGAAGAACCAGAACAGCGTGCGGGCGAGCTGCGGGTCGGTCACTTTCAGGATGCCCAGCGAAGCCGGCAGCAGCATGAAGACGATCTCCACTGCGACGCCGATCGTCGCTACACACCACACGATGAAGTTCACCACGATGGCGAACACAGCCAGCGGCACGCGCTCGTTCGGATGTTCGCGCTTCCAGTCCCGGTAGGTGAGGAAGATGTTGGCCGAGGCCAACCACGACCCCAGGGCCAGCAGCACCAGCCCGATGTAGAACAGCGCCGGCGCGATGTTCGGCGGGTAGAACGTATACAGCACTGCCGACTGCTGGGGCGCGGCCAGGATAGTGAGCAGCATGATCACCAATCCCAGCGCCATCGCAACAAAGGCGACCCATCCCATCGCCACCGACTTGATCGGTCGCTGCAGCGAACGTTCTACTACAAAATAGCAAAAGCCGATGATGAAGAACGTGGTGAAGAACAGCGCGTTCATCACCCCGTGCACCGTCACCGCCTGGTAGTAGTAAGTGAAGACTGGAATGGTGGGGAAGTACTGGATGAACGTCGGCGAGCGGTGGAAGGCCTGGAAGGGCCCCATGAAGATGCCCGACATCAGCGCCAACATCGCCGCGATGATATGTGCGCCGATCATCAGCCGCTCGCGCTGAACCAGTTTCAACGTCCCAGGCGTCGCTGTAACCTCAACAGATTTGGGAAAGGTTATGCTTGCCATGGATACTCACCTGTCACTCAACAATGATGGTTCCATACATCACATGATGGCCGGCGCCGCAGTAGTGGTTACAGATAATGTTGTATTCGCCAGGTCGGTTGAAGTTGACCGTGGCGCGCGCCACCTGGCCGGGCACCAGCTCCAGGTTGATCGTGTGGTCCTCAATCTGGAAACCATGCATCACGTCCTGGCTGGTCACGTAAAACGTCACTTGGGAGCGGCGCGGAAAGCGCAGCACGGGAGGACTGCCAGCCTCCGGGCCAGCATTGAAGACCCACGACTTGGCGACGATCACCGCCTCGTAGCGGTTGTCGGCGATCTTGCGGACGCCTGGGTTGGCAAAGATGGTCTGTTCCAAGCGCTGCGGGTCCACGCGCTCCACGGGCGCCGGCAGGCGGATGCCAAAGACTGTGACCGCTACGATTGTCGCCGCAGTGAACGCGCCCAGCGTTAACCCTACGGCGATCAGCCAATACCGCTCAAACTTGTTGATCTCCATCATGGCCGACCTGCTCCTTTTTAGCTGCCTGCACCGCGTTGGATCACGGTAATGAACCACAGATACGCCCAATACAGGCCGTATCCCAGCAGCATCAGAAAGACAAATAGGACGATGCCGCGCGGTTGAAATCCGGAATGCTCGCCATCTGGCTCAGGGGGAGGGGTATGGGTTGTTTGATCTTCCATAGACACCTACACAACTCCACAGGGTTTCGCAGCGCACAAACCTACGCTACAAAAACGTAGTCTAGGGAACGCCGGAGCAACCGACATCCAGCAGGCGAACAGTTGGCAAACTGGTCAATCAGCCAGTTCAACAGACCGCCAGAACCGGTTGGTCAGCGCGCGGGGCGATGAGGAGAACGCGGTCAAAGCCGCGCCGGCGAAGCTCGGTCATCGTCCCAGGCGCAAAGGGGAGCGGCGCATGCGCTGTGTGCTGGGTAAGCACGGCAACGCGCTGCGCTGAGGCAGGAATTTGCTTCAGGCCGCCTTCAGGATGCGTGAGCAGGGTGACCAGTGTGGCCGGGGTTATCGGTTCAGCGACAGAGGCGCCAGTGAGCTGTGCGATCCGCTCAGCGCGGTGGGCCGTCTGACCATCCAAAGGGCAGCCGACTGCGTCCAGGCTGGCCAGCACGCATACCAGATCAGCACAGGGCGGGATAGCCGGCTCATGAAGCCCGGGCGCCTTGATCAGCAAGCCACGTGCGCCGTCCGCCTCTACCAGCAGCGTGGCGCTCGTCGCTGCCCTAATAGCAGCGATCGCTTCGGCTGGGAAGCCGACCAGCTTTGTGCGCACGCAGGGCATGGCAGCGTCGTAAACAGGCGCAGCATCAGGTTGCCCTTCTACCGCCTGGGCTAGGCAAGCCGTGCGCCAGCCCACAGCAGCATGGAGCTGGCGCAGGGCTTCGTCAAGCGGGCCGAGACACAGACGGTCGAACACGCCGTCAGCCGGCTGCCAGATGCGCGTTGTCGTGGTGAAGATCGCGCGCTCACCGGTCGCGGCCAGCACCTGGGCCAATCGCCAGCACAGAGTGGTTTTGCCGCCGGCGCCGACGACAGCGACGCACATGCCGACGCGCAGGCCGAGGGTCGAGATCAGCGCATCCATGCGCTAGTCGTATGACGACCCATCACCAGCATCCTCATCCTCCGCATTGACCGCAGGGCCAGGAATTGAGCGGGGATGGACGTTCACCATAGCGCGGGCGAAGATCAAATAGCCAGTGTGGGCGATCATGCGATCCTGCGGACGCAGACGGTCGGGAACGGGCTTGTAGCGCCGCAGCAGCACCTCCTCGACCTCAATCAACCCGAAGCGAGCGCGCTCCAGTGCGCGCAGCAGGGCACTGACCTGATTGGTAGTGGGCACCAGCGAGCCAAAGAATCCTCCATCTTTGAGCACGGCGCGCGCCTGCGCGGCGCAGGTCTCCGGCTGTGGCACGTCCAGAAACACAGCATCCACAGGCGGCTGGATGTCGAAGCCCTGCGTGCTGTCGGCATGAATAAAGGTGACAAAGCTATCCAGGCCGACGCGCGCTAAATTGCGCCGGGCCAGGTCAATGAAGTCGGCACGGATCTCCTGCGAGTACACGTGACCGGTCGGCATGACTGCAGTGGCCAGCGCCAGCGTCAGCCCGCCGCTGCCGCAGCCGCTCTCCAGCACGCGCGCGCCGGGTTTGATGTTCATCCGCATCAGGATGTAGGCGCTGTCCTTCGGGTAAATCACTTGCGAGTTGCGCTTGATATGCGTGATCAGGTCAGCCGTGCTGGGCAGCACAACTGCATACGGATGGCCCAGCGAGGAGTGAACGACACACCCCCAAGGCTGGCCGATCAGCGCGTCGTAAGGGATGATGCCGTGGTGCGTCTCGAACTTATGGCCGGCGCGCACTTTCACCAAGTGCGCTTTGGCGCGCGCATCCACGAGCAAAGCCAGATCCTGATCCTGGATAGTACTCACACGCTCTCGCGCAATTCTACGTATCGTCACAAAGCGGCTACAATTTGCCGCGTGAGGCCCGCTCATTTGGCGCGCTGCTTGATCGCGTTGACCATCTGGGCTACAGGGTGCGGGACGGCCGCCGAGGAAGCGCAGCCAGTCTCCCTGCGCATTGTTGAACCTGCCAACGCAACCTCACTCGCACTGGGTCAGGAGAGCATCATTCGGCTGGAATATAGCGGCGCCCAATTCGTCAACGCTTACATCCAAGTCAATGGCGAGCGACTGGCTGCGGTGCCCTTGTCGGCCAACACCCAGTCTGCTACGCGCTGGGTTCCGCCGGCTGCTGGCAGCTACGTCCTCTACGCCGAGGCACGCGATGCGGAGGACCGCGTCGTTGCGCGCTCGGACGCGGTCGTCGTCAACGTGTTCGTCGCAGCGAGTCCCACGCCGGCGCCCTCGCCCATACCCCAGGCAGACATCGCGCCGGCGGTCACACCGACACCTCTCCCCACAGAGACGCCACTGCCGACGCCCACGCCGACACCTGGGCTGGTGGTGACCAACGCCTTCGTCAACCTGCGCGCCGGCCCAGGCACGGCCTATGCCCTGCTGGGCAGGCTGACGCAGGGCCAGGCCGCCGAGGTGACCGGCAAGAGCGACGATGGCCAGTGGTGGCAGGTTCGCGTGGAGAACAAGACGGCCTGGGTCGCCAGCCAGTATGTGCTGCCCAACGAGTCAGCCAGCGTGGTGCGCAGCATCCAGCCACCCGCCCTGCCAACAGCCGCGCCGACGGCCATCGCGCTGGTCACCCTGGCGCCAACGGCCACAGCGCCGCAGCCAACGCCCACGCCGAGCGAGCCTCCGTGCGACCCCTCGAATCCCCACTGGGCAGCCCGGCTAAACAACAATCCCGAATACACCTTTTGCACGCCCGTGCCGTTTGAATTCGTGCCCAACGCCAGCCCAGATCCCGATGAGCTGGTGATCCGCTGGCACATCTACGGGATTAAATCGCTGGAGCTGCACATTGACCCTAGCGGCGACGAATGCGGGATGGGGACGCGCGGGCTGCGCCAGCAAGTGCCTTTCAAGATGGACGACTTTCGGATCAATCGTCGGCACTGGCCGCCTGGCGGCTACAAGATCGGGCTGTTTGCCACGCTGCACGATGGGCGCATACAAGACTGGGGCGAGCTCCACTTCTGCGGCAAGTAACTATCCATCCGCGCCCATCTGCGCCATAACCGTGTTGAGGTCTTTGTCCCCTCGCCCGCTGAGGTTCACCAGCAGGATCGCGTCGCGCCGATAGCGCGGCGCGCGCTTGATCGCCTCGGCAATAGCATGCGCGGATTCCAGGGCTGGGATGATGCCTTCAAAGCGACACAGGGCGTGGAAGGCCGCCAATGCCTCGTCGTCGGTGGCGTAGGTGTATTCGACACGGCCTAAGTCGCGCAGCCAGACGTGCTCCGGCCCGATGCCGGCGTAGTCCAAGCCAGCAGAGACAGAATGCGTCTCGGCGATCTGCCCATCCGCATTCTGCAAGACCACCGTCTTCATGCCCTGAAAGACGCCGACGCGACCTTCAATATCGCAGCAAGCAACGCTAGGCGCAGCGAAGCGCGCAGCGTGCTTGCCGCTCTCTATCCCATACCCGCCCGCTTCCACACCGATCAACCTGACCTCATCATCGAGGAAACCGTAGAAGATGCCGATCGCGTTGCTGCCGCCGCCGACGCAGGCAATCACTGCGTCGGGCAGACGCCCAGCTTGCTCCAAGATCTGCTGACGCGCTTCCTTGCCGATCACGCTCTGAAAGTCGCGACACATCAGCGGATAGGGGTGCGGCCCCAGCGCGCTGCCGATGATGTAATACGTATCGCGCGGGTGAGAGACCCAATCGCGGATGGCCTCGTTGACCGCATCTTTCAGCGTCCGCGTGCCGCTCTCCACGCCGCGCACTTCGGCGCCTAGCAGGCGCATGCGGAAGACGTTCGGCGCCTGGCGGGCCATGTCCACCGTGCCCATGTAGATGACGCACTCCAGGCCGAGCAGCGCGCATGCCGTGGCTGTAGCGACGCCGTGCTGGCCGGCGCCGGTCTCGGCGATCACGCGGCGCTTGCCCATGCGCCGGGCCAGGAGCGCCTGCCCCAGGGCATTGTTGATTTTGTGCGCGCCGGTGTGTAGCAGATCCTCGCGCTTTAGGTAAATCTGCGCGCCGCCCAGGTGCGCGCTCAGCCTCTGCGCATGGCTGAGCGGCGAAGGCCGGCCGACGTAAGTCCTGAGCAGGTGCTCATACTCGGCCCGAAAGCCTGGATCGGTCCGCAGCTCTTCGTAGGCCTCAATCACTTCGTCCAGCACTGGCATCAGCGTTTCTGGCACAAAGCGCCCCCCGTAAGGGCCAAACTTGCCGCCAGCGTCCGGCCAGCGCGCCTGACTGTCATTCACGGGCGTGACCATGCTCATTGCTCGCTACTCTATCACTATTCGCCATTCGCCATTCGCCACTCCTAGTCAGCTTGTGCCATCATAATAAGCGCTCGATAGACATGGCAAACCACTCCACTCAGCTCTCGCTGGTTCACCGCTTTCGCCCTGCCCGTCAGCGAATGACTGCCGGCCCGACACCGCTGCTGATCCTGTTGCACGGCTACGGCGGCAACGAAGATAGCATGATGCTTTTGTCATCGTATCTCGACCCGCGCTTCAACCTGGTGAGCGCCCGTGCGCCACAGTCGCTGGACGTGGGAAGCTTTGCCTGGTTTCCGATCGTATGGGATGAGCGCGGCCTCTTTGTCAGTTCAGACGACGTGCTGAGCGCGATCAAGCCGGCGGCCAGGTTCGTGGCCGAAGCGATGCGCGCGTATGGTGGCGCGCCGGAGCGCACGCTGCTGATGGGCTTTAGCCAGGGCGCAGCGATGAGCGCTGCTGTGCTCATGCATCAGCCAGCGTTGGCCGCCGGCGCTGTGTTGATGAGCGGTTTCGTGCCCGCTGACCTGGCCACCCCTCACATCCGCCTGGACGGCAAACTTGTGCTAATCACGCACGGCGTGCTGGACGACATTGTGCCGGTCAGCCTGGGGCGCGCTGCGCGCGATCTACTTACCTCGCTCGGCGCTGCCGTGACCTATCGCGAGTATCCAATAGCCCACCAAATCAGCGAAGCAGCGCTCGAAGACATTGACCAGTGGCTATCTGAAGCGCTGCGCTGAAAACAATGCTGGCCGCCTGACCAGCAAAGACCTGGCTGTCCGCCGGTTGCAAGGGTGGCCTCCTGCGCCTTACGCTAGCAGCACGCTTATGAATGCGCAGCAGATAGCCCTGGTGCAGAAAACGTTCGACAAAATTGACCCTATCGCCCAGCAGGTCGGCGACCTCTTCTACACGCGCCTCTTCGAGATCGACCCAAGCCTGCGCGCCTTGTTCAAGGGCGACATGAAGAAACAGGCGCTGATGTTGATGACAGTGATCGGGCTGGCCGTGCGTGGGCTGGACCGGCCAGAGGCAATTGCCGCGGCGGTGCGCCCGCTGGGCGAGCGGCATTATCACTATGGCGTCTCGCCGGCCGATTACAACACCTTCGGCGCAGCATTGCTCTGGGCCTTGGAGCAGGTGCTAGACGAGGCGTTCACGCCGGAGGTGAAACAAGCCTGGATCGAGGCGTATGACTGGCTGGCCAGCGCAATGAAGCAGGCCAATGGTCCAGAGGGTCAGCGCGCTGAACGCTAACGTCGCCGGCTCGCCCAGATCTCCGGGTTCAGCAAGTGTGGCGGGCGCTCGCCGCGCAACACCTGCAGCGCCTGGCGCATGGTCGTCTCCCAGATGCGGCGATGGCCAGCCGTGGTGTAGCTGGCGATGTGGGGAGAGACCACGACGTTGTCGAGGGCCAGCAACGGATGATCAGGTGAGATAGGCTCCTCGGCGAACACGTCCAGCCCCGCACCAGCTAGGTGCCCTTGGCGCAGGGCGTGGGCCAGCGCTGTTTCGTCCACCAAAGCCCCGCGCGACACATTCACGAAGATCGCACCCGGCTTCATCTGAGCAAAGCGACGAGCGTCCATCATGCAGCGCGTCTCGGTAGTGGCCGGCGCGTGCAGCGAGACGACATCAGCCTCTCTAAGCAACAGCTCAAGCGACGGGACGAGCGCAACGCCGAGCGACGCAGCGCGGTCCTCGGTCACATAGGGGTCAAACGCTAAGACGCGCATCTCAAATGCGCGCCCGATCTGGGCGACGCGGCTACCGATCCGGCCCAGCCCTATCAGGCCCAGCGTGCATCCGAATAACTCCATCCCTGGCCCAAACCAGGCATCCCAGCCGGCCGCGCGCAGCGTTCGATTCGCCGCGATGACTTTCTTGGCCACAGCCAAGATGAGCGCCCAGGTGTGCTCAGCAGTGCTCACCGTCGGCGCATCCGGCGCATAGACCACTGGAATGCGGCGCGCAGTGGCCGCGGCGATGTCTATGTTCTCGTAGCCCACGCCGAGCCGGGCGATCACGCGCAGCTTGGGCGCCAGGTCCATGCGCGCGCCGTCGTACTGCACGTTACCTGGGCAGATAAACGCCTCAGCCTCTGCGATCCTTTCCAGGCCAGAAGACGGCCCGAGCACCTCCACGGCTTCGAGCAAAGCCTGGCAGAAGGATGGCGGCGGCGCGTCGAACCAGATCTTAAACATCGCGTCAGTACATCCCTGTTGATTGCTCTGCCTGCTGAGCGCCGTTGTGAACGGCGCGCACTGCCGAAGCCGCAGCGCCAGCCAGCAAGGCGCTATCGGAGGCAACGGTGACGAACTGAAAGCCTTTAGCGATCATGCTGCGCGCGTAACGCGCGGAGGCGCAGTGCATGCCGGCGACCAGGTTATGCCTCCGACAGGCGGCGACAATCGCATCCAGCGCCGCAACAACTGCCGGTGCGGTTGGGTCGCTGCGCTCCGGGCTGCCCATGCTTAAGCTGAGATCAGCCGGGCCAACGTACACACCGCTCAACCCAGGTACGGTGACGATGGACTCAAGATTGGCCAGTGCCTCGGCTGTCTCCACCATTGCGAAGGTGAGCACTTGCGGGGCAACCGACGATTCATAATCGCTCCCGTAGGTTGCGCGGGCGCGCGTCGGGCCATAGCTGCGATAGCCGCGCGGGGTGTAGTAACAGGCGCCAACGAACCGCTCACATTCCGCCCGCGTGTTCACCATCGGGCAGATGATGCCGAGCGCGCCAGCATCCAATATCTTCATAATGATGCCCGGCTCGTTCCACGGCACGCGCACCATCGGCAGCGCGCCCGCAGCGCCGATAGCTTGGAGCATCGGCACAGCCTGCGTGTAATCTATCAAACCGTGTTGCAAGTCTAGCGTCACGCTATCCCAGCCAGCGCGCGCCATCAGCTCGGCGCTCCAACTGCTAGGGATAGAACACCAGCCATTGACGACGTATCCACCGGCTGACCATCGCGCGCGCAACCGTTCCAGGGCAGACATGGCGCTTAGTCTAGCGCCGTTTACCACTAGCGCGTCGGCTGCGATTAACCAAGGGCGAGAAAATAGCATCAGCGACAGACAACTTGACGAAGTCGCGGAAATGCGGGTAGAATACCTTGCTGTTCGCGCACAGGCCGACGTAGCTCAACTGGCAGAGCAACCGATTTGTAATCGGTAGGTTACGGGTTCAACTCCCGTCGTCGGCTTACGAGCGCATATGTGAGCTGGGTCGATGTCCCGAGCGGCAAAGGGGGCGGACTGTAAATCCGCTGGCAGAAGCCTTCGCAGGTTCGAGTCCTGCTCGGCCCATGTGAGCTCGCCCACATAGCTCAGTAGGTAGAGCACACCCTTGGTAAGGGTGAGGTCACCGGTTCGATCCCGGTTGTGGGCTTTGCATAAGGCACACAACAGGAAGTTGAGACATGGCCAAGGAGAAATTCATACGGACGAAGCCTCACGTGAACGTGGGGACGATGGGGCACATTGACCACGGCAAGACCACGCTCACGGCAGCCATCACCAAGGTGCTGTCGCTG
>Ga0308396_1000117_pt1 | contig 55910 bp, 67 predicted proteins | sample Hotspr2SamplePe2_FD_202359 | JGI IMG/M metagenome (GOLD analysis project Ga0308396, IMG submission 202359) | Hot spring phototrophic mat microbial communities from Mushroom Spring, Yellowstone National Park, Wyoming, United States - 20050930_Pe2 ... | reverse complement strand
TCTGTGGTATATTTGGGAGTGAGGGTTTTTTGCTTTCTCTTTTTCCAACTCCTTTAGCATATTGTATGCGGTTCGGATGGCAGAGGATTGCTTACGCATAAGCTTTGTGAGTTTTTCTCTGTCTTCCCTTTTCAGTTCAAGCTTGAACTGTAAGCTAACAAACATCAAGCTTAGATTTTAGAAGAACTACCTTTTTGTGTCAATGGGTTTGTATTTTTAGAACGGCCTCGCTATAGTTTGCCTTTTTCTCAAGATTGTTTAAAATGTATTTTAAGGAAGGAGGTTTTTGATGACGCCGACGGAGAGGCTACAAACTCAGGAAATAAGGCTTGTAGAAATACTCCATAAAGCAAATGTCCTAAAGGCATCGGACGTTCACATAACCGCAGGTTTCAGGCCTGCAGTCCGAATAGACGGAAAAATAACACCTTTTATAGAATATCCCGTTCTGACTCCAGAAATGACGCAACAATTGCTATATTCAGTTATGTCCGAAAAACATAGAAAGCAGTTGGAAGAAAAGGGGCAGGCGGATTTTTCCTTTAGTGTGAAGGATGTGGGCAGGTTCCGTGCTAACGTTTTCTTTCAGAGGGGTTCTACCGCTGGAGTCTTTAGAAGGCTCCCCAACAAAATAATGACCGTTGATGAGATTGGACTTTCCAAAAAAGTATTGGAGCTCTGTCATAAAAGCATGGGGCTCGTTCTCGTTACTGGTCCCACTGGTTCTGGTAAGACCACAACTCTGGCTACCCTCATCAACTACATAAACGACACCTTCCCTCATCACATAATAACTATAGAGGACCCAATAGAGTATGTGTTCTACCACAGAAAGAGTATAGTAAATCAGAGGGAGATAGGTGAAGATGTGAATAGTTTTGCGGACGCCCTAAGGGCAGCGCTCCGTGAGGACCCGGATGTGATCCTTGTGGGAGAAATGAGGGACTTGGAGACCATAGAAATAGCCCTCAGGGCAGCGGAGACGGGGCACTTGGTCTTTGGAACCTTGCATACCAACACCGCCATTTCAACCATCACCCGTATAATAGATGTTTTCCCTCCAAACCAACAGGAGCAAGTTAGAATACAGCTTTCCTTTGTTCTGCAAGGAGTTATTTCCCAAAGGCTTGTCCCCAAAATAGGCGGAGGCAGGGTTCTGGCATATGAGCTGCTTGTTCCTAACACCGCCATTAGGAGTTTAATAAGGGAAAACAAACTGCAACAGGTACACTCCCTTATGCAGAGCGGACAGGCAGAAACGGGCATGCAAACCATGAACCAATCCTTAGCCAGCCTTTACAGAAGCGGTCTTATAACCCTGGAAGATGCATTCAAGTATTCCCCAGACGTTAAAGAGTTAGAAAGAATGCTTGGTATGAGGAGCTAAGTGTAATGCCAAAGTTTAGATACAAAGCAATAGATGAAACAGGAAACGTGGTTGAACGGGAAGCAGTGTATCCAAGCGAAGAGGTCCTTCTTGGAGAGCTTGCAAGAAGCGGTTTTTCCCTACTAAGAATAGATAGAATAGACAAAGAAGAAAAAGAGAAAAAATCCATAGAGATAAAGCTTCCCTTTGGTGGGGGTGTGAGCGACCAAGACATCTCCATTTTCTGCAGACAGCTTAGCACAATGATCAACGCAGGTCTTAGCGTGGTGGATGCCTTGGACATAATAGCGGAGCAGTTGCCAAACAGAAGGCTCTCAGAAGCTGCAAAGGATGTATCTGCCAAGGTCAGAGAGGGTATGTCAATATCCTCCGCCATGCAAATGCATCCAAGGGTTTTTCCAGAGTTTGTGGTAAATCTGGTAAAGGTTGGCGAAGAGACAGGAGGTTTGGATGTATCACTGCTAAAAGCTGCTGAGTATTATGAGAAGATCGCCATGATAAAGAGCAAAATAAAAAGTGCTTCCTTTTATCCCACCTTTGTGGTTGTGGTGGCTACCGCAATCGTTTCTGGTATTCTCTACTTTTTGGTCCCTACCTTTGCCCAGATATACCAAGGCTTGGGAGGAGAGTTGCCTTTGCCTACCCAGATGTTGATCGCAGCCTCAAACGCACTGAGAAATAGCCTTCCAACAATAATAGCGTCTATAGTGATCTTTTCTTTGGTTTTTAGATACCTTTACAGAAATAACTACGCCTTCAGGAAGGCTATGCACAAGCTTTCCCTCCGGGTGCCAAAGATGAGGGATTTGGTGGTAAAGAGCACTATGGCAAAGTTTGCTAGAACAATGGCTTCCCTTTTTTCCTCGGGCGTTGCCTTAGAGAGAGCCTTTGAAATAGCGGGGCAGACGGCGGGTAATCTCATAATAAAGGAGGCTGTTGATCAAGCAAGAAAGGCAGTTACGGAAGGAGAACCTATGTACAGAGCCCTTGACAAAACGGGCTTTTTCCCAAAGATTGTCGTAGCTATGGTTAGGGTGGGTGAGGACACCGGTAGGCTTGACGACATGCTGGAAACCATAGCAAGGTTTTATGAAGATGAGTTTGACAAAACGGTGGAGGGTCTCATAAAGCTAATAGAACCCATGCTAATTGTGTTCATAGGTGGCGTCGTGGGTACCATACTCATAGCCCTTTACATGCCCATATTCAAGATGGGTGAGCTCATAAAGAGCTAAGTTGTGTATTCGGCGTTGATCTTTATGTAATCGTAGGTTAGGTCCGAGGTGTAGTATGTCCAGCTTTCCTTGCCTTCCCTCAGGTCTAATGTGATCTCAATTTCTCTGTTTTCCTCCAAGTATCTTTTGGCAGCCTCTACTGCCTTTGGATGGGGCTTTCCGTCATAGACCAGATGATTTCCTATGTAAACCCTCAGCTTGAACTGGTCTATAGGAAAGGGGGTAGAGCCAGCACTGGCGACGATCCTGCCCCAGTTGGGGTCCCTTCCAAAGATGGCAGTTTTAACCAGGTTTGAGGTGGCGACCTTCTCCGCTATGGTTTTAGCCTTTAGGCTTATGGATGCGTTTTTGACAACCACTTTGATGATCCGAGTGGCACCCTCCCCATCCTCTACGATCCTTTTAGCCAAATTGAGGGACACCTCCTCCAAAGACTGCCTTAGATCTTCCAAGTCCTCTTTTATAAACCCAAGGCTTATGATGCCAAAGCTATCGTTAGTGCTGGTGCATCCATCCACGCTTATAGAATTAAACGTCCTTTCGTTTATTTCTCGATGAAGTTTCCTAAGGATATCACCCTCCACCTTTGCGTTGGTAAAGATAAAGCTCAGCATGGTTGCCATCTGGGGATGGATCATGCCTGCACCTTTTGCAAAGCCAAAAACCTCTAAAGCACCCTTTTTGACAAAGGCATACTTGGGAAATCGGTCTGTGGTGGAGATAACCTCGCTTGCCCTCTTTAGGTCCAAAGGTTCCAATATCTTACAGGCGGAAGCTATACCCTCAAGAGCTCTCTCTATGGGCAAGGGCTTTCCTATAATTCCAGTAGAAAAGACAAGAACCTCCCTATGGTCAATGTCTAAATGCTTTGCGGTTTCTCTTGCCATCATTTCTGCGTGGATTATGCCCTCCTCTCCCACTCCACAGTTGGCGTTCCCACTGTTTATAACCATCGCCCTTATGGTATCCCTTTCCCTTAGGACTTTTTCTGAGTATATAACGCTTGCGGACTTAAAATGATTGGTGGTAAAGAGAAAAGATGCGGTGCAAGGTTGTGGCAAAAGGACTACCAAAATGTCCGGCTTGTTGCCCGCTTTTAACCCACCCTTTCCAACTCCCATTAAGACTTCCATAGCATAGATTATAACTGGATTTAGATGAGAGATTATCTTTAGCTTAGCTTAAATTAAATACTATGCGTTCAGGTTATATTAAACCAAAGAGGTATATAGTTTGGAGCACGGACAAAGAAATAAACCTTAATGACCCTTTCCAAAGGAAATGGTATATACAGCAGGTTTTGACATATGGAAGGACGGAAGACATTATGGAACTTGATTGGGAAGAAGTCAGGAGACTTTTACCTGAACTAAGGCTTCCAGAAACAATAAAGGCGTTGTGGGAGGAATACTTTGCTTCTAAAGAGCAAAGGGATCATAACTGACTTACAGAGGAAGATTTTATTAGTCTTTTCTGAAATACCAGGCAGTGAAATGTTCTACCTGACAGGCGGGACAGCTTTAGCAGAGTTCTATTTAGCCCACAGGAGGTCCTATGACCTTGATCTTTTTACTACTGAGAAAGACTTTGCAATCCAATTTTCACATACCTTTGAGGAGGCAATGAAGAAAGCTTTTCAGGTTAAGACCATAAGAAGATTATTAAACTTCGCTGAGTTTGAAGTGTCGGATGGAATTGCGCAAACAAAGGTTCAAATAGCCCTTGATTCAACCTTCAGGTTTGGATAACCTGTGGATTCAGACATAGGTATTAAAGTTAATGACTACACAGATTTAATAGTTGATAAACTTCTTGCGTTTTTTGGAAGAATGGAACCGAGAGATGCTGTTGATCTGTTTTTTATCTTGAAAAATGAAGATCTTTGGAAACTAACAGAGCTTGCCAAACAAAAAGACACAGGGTTTGATCTATACTGGTTGGCTGTTGCTTTAAAAGAAGTTGAAAGTTTTCCAGACCAGATTGAGCTTTGGGCTGTTGATATGATAGAGCCAGCGGACCCAAGAGAAATAAAGGCGAAATTTTCAGAGCTAAGAATTGAAATATTAAGGAGAATAGAAGAAGCTAAAGGGCTTGGTTTTAATCTATAATTTTTCCATGCGAAAAGCCAAAGTTCTGAGGGAAACAAGGGAGACCCAGATTGAACTGGAGATCAACCTGGATGGCTCCGGGAGGTTCAATGCTACCACACCGGTAGGTTTTCTCACACACATGGTTGAAACCTTTGCCCGGCACGGACGCTTTGACCTTGAACTGAAAGCAAAGGGAGATGTACATGTTTCCCATCACCACACAGTGGAGGACGTGGGCATAACCTTGGGTATGGCGGTGCTTGAAGCCTTGGGAGACAAAAAGGGCATTCAAAGGTATGGCTATAGCATTGTTCCCATGGATGAAGCTTTGGTCTTGTGTAGCATTGATATTTCTGGCAGACCTCTTTTCTTTTATGAAGACTTAGGATTGCGCGGAAAGATTACAGACTTTGACTTTGAGCTCATATGGGAGTTCTTCAAGGGCTTTGCCTTGGAATCCAAAAGCACATTGCATATAAGGGTTTTATCCGGAAGGATCCTCCACCACGTTGCAGAAGCTTGTTTTAAAGCATTTGCCCTAGCCCTAAAGCAATCTGTTTCTCTGGTGGGTGAAGAGATTCCCTCTACAAAGGAAAAGCTCTAAATCTGCCACTTTAGGGCGCCCTTCTTCCAAGCGTAAACAAATCCCAAAAAGAGTATGGCTATAAACAAAACCGCCTCAATGAGCCCGTATATGCCAATGTCTTTGAAGACAACCGCCCAAGGGAACAAAAAGGCAACCTCTATGTCAAAGAGAATGAGCAAAAGTCCCAGCAGGTAATAACCCTGCTTGAAGGTGCCCCTTGCTTCTGGGTCATACAGTGGCACACCGCATTCGTAAGGGTAATCCTCCATCTTTTCCTTGGTCTTTGGTCCAAGAATGCTGTTTGCTACGGTGAAAACAAATCCAACCCCCAAGGCTACCACAAAAAAGATCAAAATTCCCAGGTATTCGCTCATCTTACCACCTCCCACTCGGTGATCAGGTGATGTCCCCTCTTGAAGTGTGCCCTAAGTCTTAGATTGAGAACGTTCTTTAGGCTCTTAAAGCCATCACCCCCCACCAAGGTGGGCACATTCTCCCCACCCACTATAACGGGCAGGTGTATGAGCCTTATCTCATCCACATACCCCCTCCTGACGAACTCCCAGTTTATGGAGGAACCCCCCTCCACCATAAGGCTCCTTATACCCCTCTCGTAAAGCATGGGAAGGAGTTTTTCAAAATCCACAAGATCCTCGCCCACTATCCAAACCTCTGCCCCCAGCTCCCTGATCTTTTCTATCCTCTCCTTTGGAGCCCTCAGGGTGGAAACTATTATGGTGGGTGCGTCCTTTGAGAAGATGTTGGCGTCTAAGGGCACGTTGGCGGTGGAGCACGGTATTATGCGCACGGGATTTTTACCCTCCGCATACCTAACCGTTAGGCTCGGGTTATCTGTCCTGACCGTCTCACAGCCCACCATTATGCCATCCACCTTAGCCCTGATCTCATGTAAATACCTGTATGCCTCCATATCCATGAGGCTCATCAGCTCCTTGCTTGAAGCCCCCCGGTAGAGGGTGAGCTTTCCATCCACGCTAACCTCAGAGACTATGATCACATAGGGTCTCATTCTTCATACACCTTTCCGAAATGTTTATACAGATATGCTATGCGCAAAAAGAGGGAAAGCAGTGTAAGGAGTGCTATAAGCTTTATGCCAAAGGATAGCCCCAAGGGCATGTTGAACCTCTCAAGGATCGCAAAAAGGGCTAAGGTAAGATGGGTTTCAGGCCTTCCAAAGAAGCCCACCCCCTCCAAAGGGTCCTGGATCTTTCCCTTGACCCTTGCACTAAAGCCTATTTCCGAATAGACCACCGGCTTTATGAAAGAGTGTAGCATGGATGCGGTAATTGCCAGCATGGCTGTAAAGGGACCCGCGTACAGGTATCCTACGGTGCCAAGCACAAAGCCATCCACCCACTTGTCCGCCAACCAATCAAAAACTGCGCCAAATTTGGAGGCTCTTTCAGAGAGCCTTGCCACCACACCATCCATAAGGTCCAAAAGCCCAGAGAGAAGCAAAAAACCCACCGCTGTTAAAAGTTTGCCATGCCAGAAAAAGTAAGCAGAGAGCATGCCCGTTATAACAGACAGCAAGGTTATAAAGTTAGGAGGAAAGTGTAGCCTGTAGAGGGCAACTCCCAAGGGCGTGTAGAACTTTTTTAACACTTCCCTCCTTTTAGTCAGGTTCATTTTAACTCCTTTCCCGTGATCCAAGGCATCATCTTCCTAAGTTCTTCTCCCACCTTTTCTATAAGGTGATGCCTATCCCTCTCAAGGAGGGCATGAAAGACGGGTCTTCCCGCCTGATTTTCAAGGACCCACTCCCTTGCAAACTCGCCTTTTTGGATCTCCTCAAGGGCATCCTTCATCAAGGGCTTAACCACCTTGTAAATTCTCTCACCTCTGGTGATGTCCCCATACTTGGCGGTGTCTGAAATGGAATATCTCATGCCCGCTATACCGTATTGGTATATTAAATCTACGATCAGTTTTAGCTCGTGCAAGCATTCAAAGTAGGCAACCTCCGGCTGGTAGCCTGCCTCCACGAGGGTTTCAAAGCCCGCCTTTATTAAGGCGGTTGCACCACCACACAGAACCATCTGCTCTCCAAAGAGGTCCGTTTCTGTCTCCTCTTTAAAGGTGGTCTCTATCACACCCGCCCGGGTGCATCCAAGACCCTTGGCATAAGCCAGTGCTTTTTCTTTGCAGTTGCCGGATGCATCCTGATAGATGGCTACCAGGGCAGGCACCCCCTTGCCCTCTTCATACATCCACCTTACCAAGTGCCCAGGTCCCTTGGGTGCCACCATAAAAACATCCACATCCTTTGGTGGAACTATCTGCTTGAAGTGTATGTTAAAGCCGTGGGCAAAGGCTAAGGTTTTCCCCGGGTTTAAATGAGGCTCCACGCACTGCTTGTAAAGTTCCGGTTGCACAGGGTCTGGCGTCAAAAACATTATAAGGTCCGCCCTCTTTACCGCCTCCGAGGGTTCATAAACCTCAAAGCCATCCCTCTGTGCCTTCTCCTTGGACTTGCTGTTTGGGTGCAGTCCAATTATCACATCAATGCCACTGTCCCTGAGGTTTAAGGCATGGGCATGCCCCTGACTGCCATACCCCAAAATGGCTATCCTTTTACCCTTTAGCACTTCCAAACTGGCGTCTCCATCGTAGTATATTTTTGCCATCTAAGCCCTCCTGTTTAAAACTTCCATCCTATGATTATACTTCAAATACTCTTTAAGATACTGCCCTGTGTAGGAGTTGGGATTTTCCATCACCTGCTCTGGAGTCCCCTCCGCTACGATGTCCCCACCCCTGTCTCCGCCCTCTGGACCCAAATCTATGACCCAGTCCGCACACTTTATCACATCCAGGTTGTGCTCTATGACCACCACCGTGTTTCCTCTATCCACAAGCCTTTGGAGGACCTCTATTAGTTTTTTCACATCGTCCATGTGTAGTCCGGTGGTGGGCTCGTCCAAAAGGTAGAGGGTCCTTCCCGTTTCCTTCTTTGAAAGCTCTCGGGCGAGCTTGATCCTCTGGGCTTCTCCACCGGAGAGGGTGGTGGCAGGCTGACCCAGTTTTATGTATCCAAGCCCCACATCTCTCAACAATTCAAGCCTTCTGCGTATGGGAGGATGATGATAGAAGAACTCGTAGGCTTCATCCACGGTCATGTCTAAAACTTCCGCTATGTTTTTACCCTTATAGAGCACTTCTAAGGTCTCCCTGTTGTATCGGGTCCCTTTGCACACTTCACAGGTCACATAAACGGGAGGCAAAAAGTGCATCTCCACCTTTATCACACCATCTCCCTGACAAGCTTCGCACCTTCCACCTGGCACATTAAAGGAAAACCTACCCGGCGTGTAGCCCCTTGCCCTTGCGGTTGGTGTCTGGGCAAAGAGGTTCCTTATTGGGTCAAATAACTTTGTGTAAGTGGCGGGATTGCTTCTGGGAGTTCTACCGATGGGAGACTGATCCACATTGATCACATAGTCAAAGTGCTCAAGCCCCTCTATACGATCCACCTCTTCCACATCCACGTTGCTACCATAGAAAAGTCCCCTCGCATACTCCCAGAGTATGTCGTATATTAGGGTGGATTTTCCACTACCCGAGACCCCCGTTATACACACAAAGAGACCTACCGGAATCTGGACGGTTATGTTTTTCAAATTGTGCTTTCTGGCGTTGATTATTTTCAGCCACCTTTTGCCCGGTGGTCTTCTCTTTTCTGGCAGAGGTATGCCCTGCCTGCCCGAGAGGTAGGCACCCGTTAAGGAATTTGCGTTGTTCATTATATCCTCGGGCGTGCCTTCTGCCACTACATAGCCTCCGTTTTTCCCAGCCCCTGGACCAAGGTCTATGATCCAATCCGCAGAGAGTATGGTCTCTGGGTCGTGCTCCACAACTATGACCGTGTTGCCAAGGTCCCTAAGGTCCTTGAGGGTCTCTATGAGCTTGTGGGTGTCTCTGGGATGCAAACCGATGGAGGGCTCATCCAAAACATAGAGCACACCCGTTAGCTTGGAGCCTATCTGGGTGGCAAGCCTTATCCTTTGCATCTCTCCCCCGGAGAGGGTGTTTGCACTGCGGGCTAAGTCCAAATAGTCCAAACCTACCTTTATCAAAAAGCCAAGCCGGTCGGTGATCTCCTTTATGAGCCTTTCTCCCACTATACGGTCTTTCCCCGTCAAGCTTTCGTAGGTTTCCCTGAAGAATTCCATAGCCTGTCCTAAGGGCATACTGCACACTTGGTATATGTTTTTACCGTTCAAAAGCACAGAGAGGGCTTCCGGTCTTAGCCTTGAACCTCCGCAAGCAGGGCACGGTCTTTCCTTTATATACTCTCCGATTTCTTCTCTCAGCCTTTCTGAATCCTCTTCCAAAAAGCGCCTTTCAAGGTGTGGAATTATGCCTTCAAATTCCGTCTTTAGCACCTTACCCCCATAAAGAATGAGCTCTTTAACAGAATCTGGTAGTTCTCCAAAGGGTGTTTCTGGATGGTAGCCAAGCCTTCTCAGTATGTTGGCAACAGGGTATCTAAGGTAGTCAAAAAAGCCGTTTTTTGTGATCCTAAAGGCATCTACCGCGGGTTCTTTTTCATCCACCAAAAGCTTTAGGTTGATCTCCCACCTTACACCAAGCCCTTTACATGTAGGGCATGCACCGTAGGGAGAGTTAAAGGAAAAGAGCCTCGGTGTTAGCTCCGGCACCGAAAAGCCATGTTCGGGACAGGTCCTGCTCTGACTGAAAATCAGCTCCCTTCCACCGTCCACATCGTCAATCTTCACAAGACCCCTTGAATGCTCAAAGGCTTTCTCTATGGCGTTTAAAGCCCTTGCCCTCTCCTCCTCTTCTAAAACAAACCGGTCTATTACAAGGTCAATATCGTGCTTTTTGTTTTTTTCCAAAGGTGGGACATCCACTATGCGGAGATACTCACCATCTACCTTAACCCTGCTGTAGCCCTTTTTGTCAAGCTCCCTCAACAGGTCCCTAAATTCCCCCTTTTTGCCCCTAACCAAAGGTGCCAAAATGGTGATCCTTTTGCCTTTTAGATCTTCATACACCTTTTCCAAGATCTCATGGGCGGATAGTCCCTCCAAGAGCCTTCCACACTCCGGACAGTGAGGCTTTCCCACGTTTGCCCAAAGGACCCTCATGTAATCATAAATCTCTGTGACTGTTCCCACCGTTGAGCGAGGATTTTTAGAGGTGGTCTTTTGGTCTATGGCTATGGCGGGCGATAGCCCCTCTATAACATCCACCTCCGGCTTTTCCATAACACCTAAGAATTGACGGGCATAAGAGGAAAGGGATTCTACATACCTCCTTTGCCCCTCCGCGTATATGGTATCAAAGGCTAAGGAAGATTTTCCACTGCCGGATAGACCGGTTATGACTACGAGTTTGTTTTTAGGAATGCTTAGGTCTATGTTCTTTAGGTTGTGATGCCTTGCACCCTTTATGACGATGTGGTCATACATGGGAAAATAAAAATATAATATAAACCCCCGGGACGACCTACTTTCCCGTGCCGTTCGCCCGGCACAGTATCATCGGCGCTGGAGGGCTTAACTGCCGGGTTCGGAATGGAAACCGGGTGTTTCCCCTCCGCTATGGTCCCGAGGGAAATTTGGCAACTCAATAGGTCTTTCTTCCCGTGGGTGTGCAAGTCGAACGGGCTATTAGTACCGCTTGGCTACACCCCTTACGGAGCTTCCACCTGCGGCCTATCAACGTGGTAGTCTCCCACGGCCCTTCAGGGAGTCCTTATCTTGGGGTGGGCTTCGCGCTTAGATGCTTTCAGCGCTTATCCCGTAGCAGGATGGCTACCCGGCGCTACCTCTGGAGAGATAACCGGTACACCAGAGCCTGCCCCGTCCCGGTCCTCTCGTACTAAGGACGGACCCCCTCAAGACTCCTGCGCCCGCGGCGGATAGGGACCGAACTGTCTCGCGACGTTCTGAACCCAGCTCGCGTCCCCCTTTAATGGGCGAACAGCCCAACCCTTGGGACCTGCTTCAGCCCCAGGATGGGGGGAGCCGACATCGAGGTACCAAACCTCCCCGTCGATGTGGGCTCTCGGGGGAGATTAGCCTGTTATCCCCAGAGTAGCTTTTATCCGCTGATCACCGGCCCTTCCCCATGGAACCGGTGGGTCACTAGGCCCCGCTTTCGCGTCTGCTCGGCTTGTCAGCCTCACAGTCAGGCACCCTTCTGCCCTTGTACTCTACGGCGGATTTCCGACCCGCCTGAGGGTACCTTTGGACGCCTCCGTTACCTTTTAGGAGGCAGCCGCCCCAGCTAAACTGCCCACCTGGCACGGTCCCCGCGGAGGATAACTCCGCTGGGTTAGGGTCTCAGCCTGTCCAGGGTGGTATCTCACCGGCGCCTCCATCCCTCCCGGAGGAGGGACTTCACAGGCTCCCACCTATCCTGCGCAGAACAGGCTAAGACTCAGTACCAGGCTACAGTGAAGCTTCACGGGGTCTTTCCGTCCTGCCGCGGGTAGCCGGCGTCTTGACCGGCATCACAATTTCGCCGGGACTCTCCTCGAGACAGTGCGGCACTCGTTGGGCCATTCATGCAGGTCGGAACTTCACCCTGTCTTGCCTTTCGGCAAGGGGTAGACTATACCTTCTCACCACCAAGGACCTGTAGGAGGAAGTCCTTTGAGTATTTACGCTTGCCCGATGGGTTCATACTGTAGGCAAGCTCTATGATCCTTGGCATATGCTTGGGTGATAGGTGAAGGTTTGCCCTAATCATTGTGCAGATCTCTTTAAAGGCTTCAAAATCTCTTGCCTTTGAGCCCTGAAGGGGATATTTCTCAAAATGAGGGATCACCTTTTCTGTGAGGCTTCTCAGCTCCCTAACCTCGTATTTGTAAGTGTTGTCTGCCTTTGAAAACCTTATTCCTCCACAGCTAAAGTATTGGTGGAGCTTTTTCAGAAGCTCTAAGTCCCTCTTGTTTAGGGAGACTGAAAAGGAAGCCCTCGTTTCTATACCCACCTTCAGGCTGTCCCTCAGATTAAAGCTAACAGAAAAGCAACCTTCACCCTCTACCAAGCCTGTTATATACCAAGGGTCTAACATACCTTCCTCCATAGCCCTTTCTGCGTAGCACTTTGGCTACGGGTGGTGGCCGGCGTGTTGCACGCTCTTTGCGTGCCTCCCCTTTCGGGTCAGTCGTTACGGGGCTCCATCTCCCTCACGAGAGATGGGCTTCCCTCGGGATTACCCCACACCCTCTTGGGTAGGAGGGCTCCCCCGATATGAGCCGGACACGGGCAAGTCCACGCTTACCCGACAAGGAATTTCGCTCACCTTTCTCCTTGACTTTCGCCAAGGGGTGGACTGTATCTTACCTTTGCCTCCAGGTCCCTTTTTATACGAAGGAGGCTCTCCCTTTGCCTTGTGTTCATCTGGAGGGCTACCTCAGTGATCTCCAAAAGACCCTCCACGCTCAAGTGTCTTCCCTCAAGCATGTAGCCTACAACCCTACAGAACTTGATCCTATCCACATTTTTCTTGGTCTTGAGAGGGTGCTTGACAAAGAACTCGCATATAGCCCTTAAGCATTCCAGCTTTCTAACTCTGTAGCACCATCTATCTCCGTTGTTCTTCCTTACCACTCCGCATTTGAAGAAGCTCTTTAGGGCATAAAGCACCTGCACATCTCTTTGATGTTGAACCACCACAAACTCAGGAAGAACCTGATAACCCAGCTTGGTCTTTGGGTTTTCGTTTACGCTAACATGAAAGCAACCCTCTCCATCCACAAAGCCCACAACCCAATCTGGAGAAAGCTCCATCTTTTGCCTCCTTCGCAAGGAAAGGTCCTCGCGTGCAGTCTCTGAGGAACTCCCTTTTAGGGATTTCCTGCGGATTGCCCAATCTCCAGCCTTTTTACGGGCACCTTTTTGCACCTCGTAGCTGGAGCTCTAAGGGCTTCCCCGCATACAGCGAGGTTCAGGCAGCAAGTGCTACCTTAGGACCGTCAGAGTTACGGCCGGCGTTTACCCGGGCTTCGGTTTGGAGCTTGCACTCCGCCCCTTAACCTACGGGCACTGGCCAGGCTTCAGACCACATACATCCCCTTACGGGTTTGCGTAGTCCTGTGTTTTTGATAAACAGTCGGCACCGCCCGGTCTCTGCGACCCGCAGAGGCTTACACCGAGAGGCTTAACCTCCACGGGCCCCCCTTCTTCCGAAGGTACGGGGGCAACTTGCCGAGTTCCTTGAGGAGAGTTCCCCCGACGCCTTAGGCTGCTAACCCAGCCCACCTGTGTCGGTTTCCGGTACGGGCAGCGATGCTTCAACGCCAGCGCCGTTGTTTCTCGGCAGTGTGGCGTCAGGAGAGTTACCCCATCGGCTCTCGGAGTATGGGGTGACGGATTTGCCTGCCACCCCCTCCTACTACCTTAGACCGGCATTCCATAGCCGGCTCTCCCTAGCCTCCTGCGTCACGACTCTGGCTCCACACCGCTGGCGCGGGAATGTTGACCCGCTTCCCATCGGCTACGCCTTTCGGCCTCACCTTAGGGTCCCGGCTAACTGGCGGATGATTTACATTGCCGCCAAAACCTTGGGCTTCCGGCGGACAGGTTTCTCACCTGTCTTCGCTGCTACTCATGCCAGGATTCTCACTTCCCTGCAGTCCATCCCACCTTACGGTGAGACTTCAACCCACAGGGAACGCTCCCCTACCGCTCGCTTGCGCGAGCCCGCAGCTTCGGTACCGGGCTTGAGCCCCGCTAAATTTTCGGCGCACGGCCGCTCGGCCGGTCAGCTGTTACGCACTGTTTAAAGGATGGCTGCCTCTAAGCCAACCTCCCGGCTGTCTTAGCAGCCGCACATCCTTCCCCACTTAGCCCGGATTTTGGGACCTTAGCTGGCGGTCTGGGCTCTTTCCCTCTTGTCCACCGGAGCTTATCCCCCGGGGACTGACTGCCACCCTACCTATCCCGGCATTCGGAGTTTGGCAGGGTTCGGTACCCCTCTCGAGGCCCTAGCCCAACCAGTGGCTCTACCTCCGGGAAGGAACGGGTGACGCTAGGCGTCGACCTATTTCGGGGAGAACGAGCTATCACGGAACGCGATTGGCTTTTCACCGCTACCCACACCTCATCGGACGGTTTTGCAGCACCGACCCGTTCGGGCCTCCAGACGGCATTACCCGCCCTTCACCCTGGGCATGGGTAGATCGTTCCGCTTCGCGTCTGCCCCCAGCGACTTAACGCCCTGTTCGGACTCGCTTTCGCTACGGCTTCGCCTGACGGCTTAACCTCGCCGCTGAGGACAACTCCCTGGCTCATTTTGCAAAAGGCACGCAGTCGGGCCCAAAGGACCCTTCCACTGGTTTGTGGATCTAGAGTTTCAGGTTCTATTTCACTCCCCTTCCGGGGTTCTTTTCACCTTTCCCTCACGGTACTATGCGCTATCGGTCTACCCGTAGTACTTAGCCTTGGAGGGAGGTCCCCCCTGATTCCCACGACCTTCCACGAGGGCCGTGGTACTTGGGATCGTATCCCCGGGAGACCTCTCACCTTTAGCCTACGGGGCTTTCACCCTCTGTGGCGGAGCATTCTAGCTCACTTCGGCTAGGTGGAAGTTTTGTAACTCCCTGAGAGGTTGGCAGACCTCTCCGGATACGTCCCGCTACCCCGCACGAGCTAAGGCTGCCACCATGGCACCCGTGCGGTTTGGGCTGGTCCCCTTTCGCTCGCCGCTACTCGGGGAGTCTCGTTTGATTTCCTTTCCTGGGACTACTAGAAGGTTTTACTTCGTCCCGTGTTGGCTCCGCTTGCGCGGATGACAGGGCTCAACACCCTGCCGGGTTTCCCCATTCGGGCATCCGGGCCTCAAAGGCATTTTGCGCCTCCACCCGGCTTATCGCAGCTTGACACGCCCTTCATCCCCTCGGGCAGCCGAGGCATCCACCCCAGACCCTTACTAACTTGCACACCCACAAGGAAGAAAGACCTATTCAGTTGCCAAGTTGACGCGGGTTCTCCACAGAACCCGCCACCTGCCTTGTAAGCATGGAGATGGAGGGATTTGAACCCTCGACCTCCTGCTTGCAAAGCAGGCGCTCTCCCGCTGAGCTACATCCCCTAAGGCTATGCCCCAGACAATGGGCCTCGGTGGACTTGAACCACCGACCTTGCCCTTATCAGGGGCACGCTCTAACCGACTGAGCTAGAGGCCCTCAAGGGAGAGCAACTCAATAGGGAGGAAGAACCCGAACTTATTGGCAAGCCTGAAGTTTAACTCCGTTAAAAAGGAGGTGATCCAGCCGCAGGTTCCCCTACGGCTACCTTGTTACGACTTCGCCCCAGTTACCAGCCTTCCCATCGTTCCCTACCTCCCTTGCGGGTTAGCCCGGGAGCTTCCGGGAAGACTGACTTCCGTGGCGTGACGGGCGGTGTGTGCAAGGCCCGAGAACGTATTCACGGCGGCTTAGCTGACCCGCCATTACTACCGATTCCGGCTTCATGAGGGCGAGTTTCAGCCCTCAATCTGCACCATGACCAGGTTTGGAGGATTTGCTCCCCATTGCTGGGTTGCATCCCATTGTCCTGGCCACTGTAGCGCCTGTGTTGCCCCGGGCATAAAGGGCATACTGACCTGACGTCATCCCCACCTTCCTCCGGCTTATCGCCGGCAGTCCCCTTAGAGTGCTCCCCATTCGGGGTAGCAACTAAGGGCAGGGGTTGCGCTCGTTGCGGGACTTAACCCAACATCTCACGACACGAGCTGACGACGGCCATGCACCACCTGTGGTGGGATTCCGTCCAGAGGACGGCACCCCTCGCTTTCGCAAGGGTTTCCCACCATGTCAAACCCGGGTAAGGTTTTTCGGTTAGCATCGAATTGAACCAGACGCTCCACCGGTTGTGCGGGCCCCCGCCAATTCCTTTGAGTTTCAGGCTTGCGCCCGTACTCCCCAGGCGGGGCGCTTACCGCGTTAGCTGCGGCACCGCCACAAGGACGACGCCAAGCGCCCATGGTTTACGGCTGGGACTACCCGGGTATCTAATCCGGTTTGCTCCCCCAGCTTTCGTCCCTGACCGTCAGGACAGCCCCAGCAGGCTGCCTTCGCCTTCGGTGTTCCTCCCGATATCTACGCATTTCACCGCTACACCGGGAATTCCGCCTGCCTAAGCATGCCTCAAGACAGGCAGTTCGGTACGCCGTTCCACCGTTGAGCGGTGGGCTTTGACGCACCGCTTACCCGTCCGACTGCGGACGCTTTACGCCCAGTGAATTCGCGCAACGCTCGGGACCTACGTATTACCGCGGCTGCTGGCACGTAGTTAGCCGTCCCTTCCTCTGGGGGTACCGTCATACCCTGGAATTATTCATCCCAAGGCACATCGTCCCCCCCAACAGGAGTTTACGCCCCGAAGGGCTTCTTCCTCCACGCGGCGTCGCGGGGTCAGGCTTTCGCCCATTGCCCACGATTCCCCACTGCTGCCCCCCGTAGGGGTGTGGGCCGTGTCTCAGTCCCACTGTGGCCGACCACCCTCTCAGGCCGGCTACCCGTCATAGGCTTGGTAGGCCGTTACCCCACCAACTACCTGATGGGCCGCGAGCCCCTCCTTGGGCGGTAGCATGCAGAGCAGAGGCCACCTTTCACCGGGAGACCTTAGTGATCCCCGGTAGTATAGGGTATTAGCCCTCCTTTCGGAGGGTTATCCCCTTCCCAAGGGCAGATTACTCACGTGTTACTCACCCGTTTGCCGCTGAGGGGCTCATCACCCCTCCGCACGACTTGCATGTGTTAGGCACGCCGCCAGCGTTCGCGCTGAGCCAGGATCAAACTCTTCATAAAAACTTCGGGCTCTTCCTCCCTATTCAGTTGACAAGTTGACAAGGGGCTTTTACACCCCTCAGTTTCCCTCAAGAGGACTATTAATTATACATCCTTTCACAAAGGATGTCAAGTCCTTTTACAAGGAACCCCTAACTTGGGTTCCTCAAGCAATTTTTTTAGTATAACCCAACTACTTAAACTTGTCAAGTCCTTTTTAACAGGGGGCTTTAAATCTTCACCCCTCAAAAGATAGCAATCTATTTTACACCGTAACTGTGTTTCTGTCAAGGGCTTAAAGAGACTGTTCTAAAAACACAAACCCATTGACACAAAAGAGTTTTAAGGCTAAAATCTAACTCTGATGTTTGTTAGCCCGCAGTTCAAGCTTGAACTAAAGAGGGAAGGTAAGCAAGAACTCATTAGGTTAGCTCCTTTATCCGCTGGAGGGGCGTCCCGATGAGGATTTTTTAGAACAGCCTAAATAATATCCTCCAATGTTATAGCAACTGCACCAGCCCTTTGCATCTCCTCTATAGCTTGGGCGGAATCGCCGGGTTTCACATTCACACCCTTTATGGCATCAATTAGCAAGAATACAAAGTAGCCCAAATTTATGCCACCAAGGACTGTGTTTTTCACGCAATAGTCTGTGGCTACACCACCTACAAATATCCTTTTTATACCTCTCTCTCTTAAAAGATTGTCCAGAATTGTTCCTTGAAAGCCCGAGTAGGCGTCAAAGTCCCTGCTGGTGCCCTTTGAGATGATGAACTTGTTGTCTGTGGGGATTTTTAGGTCCGGATGGAACTGGGCACCCTCTGTGTCCTGCACGCAGTGGGGTGGCCAAATACCACCGTGTCCCCTAAAGGATATATGATCCTTTGGATGCCAGTCCCTTGTGAAAAAGACGGGCAGGTTTGCCTTAGAAAACCTTTCGATGTATTGGTTGAGAGGTGCCACCACCTTGTCTCCCTCCGGCACTGGCAGGGCACCGCCGGGCATAAAGTCCCTTTGCACATCCACAACTATCAGTGCATCAAAGGGTGTAAGCCTCAGCTTCATGGCTAAACCTCCTCAGTTTAAATTTATCTCCTCCAGAACCTAAAACCTCTTTTTAGCAGGCTCCAAAGCCTTCGTGAGTTCGCCAAAAGAGATGGCTTGCTAAGAACCGCATGTGTGCAAAGCTCCCAGCCAAGCCTCAGCTCTCCAAACCTCATGGCGGTTTCTCCCACATGAAAGAGAAAGTAAGGAAGGTATTCCTTTGGCACTCTGTCTTTGTAGTCCTCATAGACCCTATAGGTAGCTGTCCAAAATTTTTTGCTTCTGCTGGTCCTCTTGGAGTGTTCCCTTATAAAAACCTTATCCTCGTCAAGGATCTTCAAACTCAGACCTTTCAAATAGGACCTAAGAAATATCTCCCAATCTTCCCTCATCACATACTCATCCTTATAGCCCAAAAAGGCAGACCTTTTGAAGGCTGTGGCCGACGGATAACCCACCATCCCAGAAAAAACAAGCTCGAGGGGGTCCTCTGGAAGTTTTTTCCTTGAAACCCTCAAAAGGTTCCCTTCGGAGTTTATAAAACTTCTCGGAAAGCTATAAACTATCTGGCTGTCCTCTAAATGCTCTAACACGGACTCAATGTAATCCTCCCTCCAAAGGTCATCGTGGTCCAAAAAGAATATGAACTCTCCCTTAGAAAGTTCCACTCCCTTGTTGCGAGAGTATGCCCTCTCCATGTTCTTTTCGTTCCTGTGATAGATCACGGGATAGTTTTTAATGACCTCCTGCGTCCTGTCTGTGCTGGCGTCATCTATTACGATTACCTCTTTGTGTGGGTAGGTCTGAGCTAAGGCACATTCAACAGCCCGGTGGATGTATTCCTCTCCGTTATAAACGGGTATGATTATGGATGCTAAGCTCACTTTTCTATAATGGTCTCTTCCACCTTCATGCCAAAGTGTCTGCCCTCGGACTCTATGTATCCAAGCACTTCATCCCCCTCCTTTAGCTCCGCCACCGATATGGGCGTGCCGTCTGGTCTTGTTAGTCTTATGGTTTCTGCGTTCTGCAACACCGCACTAATTTTTTTATTGTCTGCCTTTCCCTCCACCAAGAGCATGGGTCTTCTTTCCACCTTAGCCCTTCCCACATAGGCGACCCTTCCCCTTCCTTTGTAGTCATAGACCATTACCTCATCTCCCGCCTTTAGCTCGCAGAGATACTTAGTTTTGTTGTTGGGAAGTCTTATATACATATGCACCGCACCCGCATTAACCCTAAAAGGTCTTGACGCCACATAGGGGTTCTCCTCCGTTTCCGCATGCACCAAGAACATGCCCCCAGAAGAGTTTCCCACCAGCATGCCCTCTCCCCTGTTTAAAAGGGATGTGGTATCCACACAGACCCTGTCTCCCAAACCTAAGGGCAAAATCCTCGTGATCTTTACCACAACAAGAGGAAGGGTTTCCTCTTCCTCTTCCAAAACCTTTCCTACTTTTTTTATAACATTTATGTCTTTGCTTTTCAGGACCACTCCCTTTACGCCCTTCTCTAAAATCTTTATGGCAGTTCTTGCTTCCTCCTCATTTTTTACCACTGCGTAAAGTTCTTCCCTCTGGGCTATGAGGTTTTCCAAAGGGATTATAGTCCAGTCGGTGGTTTCCACCACTACCTTCACATTGGATGGATACTTTCCCGCCCTTTCTTCATCTTCTTTGCTCTTTATTAGCACATACTCAAAGTCCCTTCCCTCCTCAAAAACCTCAACCCTGCCTAACCTTTTGACCTCCTCTTCCTTATCTGGGTCGTTTAGAATGATTACCTTTGCCCCCGCCTCAAGGGCACTGGTAATTAGCTTTTTATCATACTCTTCCGCCCAATACCAAAACTCTTTCATGGAAAAGATTATAAACCATAGATTTCTTTTAGTATTTCCTCCCCTCCTTCTCTTAATAACCTCTGGGCTAACCTTTTGCCCACTTCCTCCGCTTCTTGCAAGCCACCCTCTTCATAACCCTCTAAGAATTTCTCGCCCTCCAAGTCTGAGATAAAACCCTTTATTTTTATACGATCCCCCTCTATCCGAGCGTAAGCCCCTACGGGCACCTGACAGCCTCCTTGCAATTCCCTTAAAAAAGCCCTCTCACACACAGCCCTGAGCCGACTCTCCTCGTGATTGAGCACTTTTACAAAGTTAATAACCCTCTCATCCTCAGCCCTGGTTTCTATTGCCAAACTGCCCTGTCCCACTGCGGGGATAAAATCCTCCAAAACCTGGCTAACTTCACCAGAAAAGCCCATCCTCTTTACTCCCGCATAGGCTAAAACTATAGCATCATACAGCCCCTCCTTTAGCTTTCTCAGGCGTGTATCCACATTTCCCCTCAGAATTTCCACCCTTAGGTCCCTTCTTCTTCTCTTTATTTGCACCTGCCTGCGTAAAGATGAAGTGCCTACCACTGCACCAGAGGGCAACTCCTCCAACTTCTTGCCATTCCTTGATATTAGCACATCGTATGGCTCCTCCCTTTCCGTTATGGCAGAGAGGGTTAATCCCTCGGGTATTATCATGGGCACATCCTTTAGGGAATGCACCGCCAGGTCTATTTCACCCGCAAGGAGGGCATTCTCTATCTCCTTTACAAAGAGCCCCTTTCCGCCAATCTTTGCCAAAGGTGCGTCCAAGATTTTGTCCCCAGTGGTTGTAATGGGCACAAGCTCCACCTTGCAACCCAAAGCCTCTAACTTTTCTTTAACAAAGTTCGCCTGCCAAAGGGCTAATTTGCTCTTTCTGGTGCCAAGCCTAAGCAGGGTCATGCCCTAATCACCTTAACCTTCTCCATGGTTATAAGCCCATCCTTAACCATCTGGGCGATCTCAGGGAGCACTTGGTCAATTTTTTCTTGGCAGTCTATGATCTCCACCACTATGGGGAGGTCCGAGGAGAGTTTGAAGGGACTTGCCTTATGTAGCACGGAAGATTTGCCATAACCCAAGATGCCCCTGAAGACGGTGGCACCCGCTATGCCTCTATCCTTGCAAAATTCCACCAGATGCTTGTAAAGGGGCTTTCCTCCGTATTTATCATCCTCTCCAAAAAATATGCGCACCAAAACCGCCTCTTCGCACTTCATAGCCATCTACCCACATTGTAGCCCAAAAAGGTCAAAGACAAACCCACAAGGTTTGTGCCCATAAAGTAGGCAAGAAACTTCAAATACTCCCCGTTTACTATCAGGTTAAAGCTCTCGTAAGAAAAGGTGGAAAAGGTGGTAAAACCACCCGCCAGCCCCGTTATCAAAAAAGCCCTGAGTTCTACGGATATATCCAACTTTCCCACCAAGTAGGAGAAGAAAAAGCCAATAAAAAAGGCACCCGTTAAATTGACCATCAAGGTTCCCACAGGAAATTCCACGCCGAACTTTTTTTGCAAAAACTTTGAAAGATAAAACCTTAAAAGGGAACCGATAGCCCCACCTACGGCTATGGCTAAGAAGACACCCATACTTGTGCCCTTTCGATACTTATGAGCCCTTTTTTTACATACTTTACGAGCTCCTCCAAAAGGCTATGGACCTTCTCCTCCTTTTCCACAAACTCCACCACCACAGGAAGGTTGTAAGATAGCACCTCAATGCCCTCGTAGTGATACTCGCCCGTGGTTCCGTAGCCCATTATAGCCTTCAAAACCGTTGCACCACCCACACCTTTGCTTTTTAAAAGCTTTAAAAGCTTAGAATATAGCCTTTCTCCCTCAAGCTCCTCATCCTCCCTCATAAAGATCCGCACCAAGAGATAGTTGCCCTCAACCACAAGGAAATTGTATCATATATTTTCAATGCTTAGAATAGCCCTAACTGGCAACATAGGTTCTGGAAAATCCACCTTAGCGGAGTTTTTCAAGGAGTGCGGTTTTTATGTCTTTGATGCAGACCGCATAGTAAAGGGATTTTATGAGGAGAGGGGAAAGGTGTATGAAGAGGTTCTGAAAGCCTTTGGGTATGAAATATTAGACCGAGGGGGAAACATAAACACAAAAAAGCTTGCGGACATTGTGTTTGCAGACAGAGAAAAGCTCTTGCTTTTGGAAAGGATCACCCACTCTGCCCTTTATGAACGATTGAATGAGGAGTTTAAAAAACTGCCCGAGCATGCCATAGCCATGGTGGAGGCGTCCTTGGTTTTGGAGAAAAAAACACAAGGCAGGTACGACTTTGTGGTTTTGGTTTATGCACCCTATGGGATTTGCAAACAGAGGGTTCTCGCAAAAGGCATGTCCTTGGAGGACTTTGAAAGAAGATGGCAAAAACAACTTCCACCTGAAGAGAAGCTAAAAAAAGCCCACTATGTGATAGACAACAGCCAAAGCATTGAAAGGACAAGGGAGATGGTCTTTGGGTTGTGTAAAGTCTTTAAAAACCTTGTCCTTTTTCAGAGAGGGTGAGCCTTTGCTTTAGTCTACAAACAGTGCATACGTCCCCAGAGGTGGGCTCACCGCAAATGGAACATTGCTTTAGCTCAAGTTTTTCTTCCTGCCTAAAAAGGGGTTGAACCTTTCTCAAAAACTCTAAGTAGAACCTGAGCTTGGTGCCGGGGCTCTTTTCCTCTATCTGAGAGAGCAAAAGCTTCTGCTCAATTGAAGAAGCATCCACCGAGTAGGGACATTCTTCCTCCACAAAGTCTATGTTGGAAAGGAGGGCATACAGGGCACTTTCCTTCTCTGTGATAAGGCACAGGGGTTTTACCTTCTTCACAAAGCCGTTGCCCTCCTTTAAAACTGGATACTGCCTTTGCAGGTAGCCTAAGTTCCAAGAGAGGACGTTTCCCATAAGGGTGGCGCCTTCATCGTCCAAGTTGTGCCCTGTGGCGATCACCGAAAAACCAAGCTCTTTGGCACTTTTGTTCATGTAATACCTTTTGAGATTTCCACACACAGAACATGCAGGTCTTTTTTCCATCTCCTTTAGGGTTGGTATATCCTCCACCAAATCCTTGAGCCTTATTACATGCAGGGTCCTTCCTAAGCCCTGGGCAAACTTCTTGGCTTTCTCCTCCGATAGCTTGGAATAATCTCCTATGCCCAAGTTTATATAGAGCCCATCCGCTTGGTAGCCGAGCTTGTGGAGGGCATGCCAAAGGGAAAGGCTGTCCTTCCCACCGGATACCGCCACTAAAACCCTATCTTCTCTTGAAAACATCCTAAACTCTCTTATTGTCCTCTCCACCCTCCTTTCAAACCACTCAAGGTAATGCCCTTTGCACAGGGCAAGCCTATGGTGGGGCAAATAGACAACCGCCTTTTGGGAACACTTGGCACATTTTTTCATAAGTTTTTAATCTTAACCCTACCCTCCCGAAATAGCATTTATCACCCGCACTTGGTCTCCCTCCTTTATGTAAAAGCCCTCCTCCACCACTTCTCCATTAACCACCACAAAGGCATACTCCCTTGAGAGGTTCATAGCCTTTAAAAGGTCCTTTGCTTTTACCTTGTCCCCTTCAAACTCCAACTCTAACTCCTTTCCTCTGTATTGAACCCGCAATTTCATAATGAATATTTTCACCTAAAATGCTGTTGCATCATATGTTGCAACATGCAACGCAATCTAAAAGGATACCCTTTCAAAAAGCTTAAAAATAAAGCCTTTTAACACTGCACCCTTTTGGCACCATTTTTGCACGTGTATAAAGTGAAAAACCTTTAAGGAGGTGCGAACCATGCAACACTAAGCAAGCTCAAAGAGCTTATGTCCATACCCGGTGCCGTTGCAGCTGGGGAATTTGCAGATGATGGTAGGCTGATTGCCTACTACGGCAACATTGACGAGAAGTCGGCAGAGATCGCAGCCATGATGTGCGCTGCCAACAAGCTCATGGGCAACATGCAAGCAAAGGGCTGGAGTGCATACACCGGTCAAGGAGGCTTCTACCCTGTATACGGCTTTGCGGTGGCTGGTGGAAAATACGCCGCCTGCATAATGGGCAATGTGGGTGTTTTTGTGGAGCTTTCTAAGGCTGACTTTGACAAGACCTTTGAAGTATTGTCCAAATACATCTAAAAGGAGGTGAGAACCATGGCAAACTTGGACAAACTTATGGGTGTAAAGGGCGTTTGGGCTGCGGGAGAGTTTTCTCCCGATGGTAAGCTAATTGCCTACAAGGGCAACATATCCGAAGAGCACGCAGCGATGGCTGCGATGATGTGCGCCGCCAACACAATGATGGCAGAGATGCAAACTCAGGGCTACACCGCCTTCTCTGGGCAAGAATGGACACCTCTGATAGGCTGGGCTCTGACCGGTCCCAAGTATTCGGTTTGCGTAGTGGGCAATGTGGGCGTCTTTGTCAACAACGATGAGGTGTCTTTTAACGAAATCTTTAAGGTTTTAAGGGAAGTGGCGGGTAAGTAAAGCCATGCGGGGGCACACCTGCCCCCTTTTTAAAGGAGGAGAAAATGCACAAGTTCCTTTCGGAAGATTGGATAAAGGCTTACAAAGAGGAGTGGAACAAAAATCAAAAGCTCAAAAAGGAGCTAAAGGACTTTTCCGCCAGCATAAAGTATTACATAGAGGGGAAAGAAGGAGACGCGGTCCATCTTATAGTGAAAAACGGGGAGGCAGTTGAAGCAGGAAGGGCAGACTCAAAGGATTATGACTTTGAACTCTGGGCAAGCTTGGATAACTGGAAAAAGCTTGCCACAGGAGATATGGGACCAAAGGCTGCCATGCTAACCAAAAGGCTAAAGTTTAAGGGCTCCATGATCACCGCCATGAAGTATATGTCCGCCTTTGAGGGTAGTTTAAAGATGATGGGCAACATTCCCACCGACTGGGACATAAAATAAAACTTGATGGACTTTGAAGTCTTTGAAAGTTTTTTTGAGGGGGTCCTTGTCTTAGACCAAAGGTTAAGGGTAGTTTATGCAAACCCATCTGCCAAAGAAATTTTAGGAGACAAGTTAAAAATAGGGGAAGGGTGCAGGGGGCTCTTTTCTATCTGCCAAAGCTGTCCCGCAAAGTTTGTAAAGGAGGAGGGAGAGGGTGTTCAGGTCTATGATGTGGAGACTGCGTCTGGCAGGCATGTGTGCTGGAGCATGAGCTTTGTAAAGAATGGCTACTTTGTGGAAACCTTCAGGGATGTTAGCAATGTGGTCCACTGCATAGTGGAGGCAGAAAGGCAAAGGGCACACAAAGAAGCTATACTCAACTCCATAGTGGAAGCCATCCTTGTGGTGGATAAAGAGGGCTATGTGCTGGAGCACAACCAAATAGCCCACAGGATGCTATGCAGGCAAGAGGAAGAGGGCTTGGTAGGTAAGAACATAAAGGAGCTTATAGAACTCTCCTTGGAGGAGCTACCGCCGGAGGGTGAAAGGGCGGATGTTTATGTGGAAACACCCTGCGGAAAGCAAAAGGCTTCTGTGTTGGTGTCCCCTATGAGCTCGGGCTTTGGGTATGTGGTATCTTTGCATCCCATTCAGGAGGTGCTAAGCTGCACCCTCGGGGAAGAAAACGTCCTTGTTTTCAAAAGCAAGGCTATGCAAAAGGTCCTTGAGCTTGCCCAAAGCGTGGCGGAGTACGATACCAATGTGTTAATAGAGGGGGAGACGGGAACGGGTAAAAATCTTCTGGCTAAATACATACATTACCTTTCTCCCAGAAGGGACAAACCCTTTGTGAAGATCAACTGCAGTGCAATACCGGAGGGGCTCTTAGAGGCGGAGCTCTTTGGCTACATGAAGGGCGCGTTCACCGGTGCCATAAAGGACAAACCCGGAAAGGTAGAATTGGCAGAGGGAGGAACGCTACTTTTGGATGAAATAGGAGACATGCCCCTGAGCCTTCAGGCAAAGATCTTGCATTTAGTTCAAGACAAGGAGTTTGAGAGGCTCGGAGACACCAAATTCCGCAAAGCCAACGTTCGGATCATAGCCAGCACCAACAAAAACTTATGGGAAATGGTTCAAAGGGGCAAATTTAGGGAAGACCTATACTACAGGCTGAGCGTAATAAAGATAACCATTCCACCTCTGAGGGATAGAAGGGAGGATATTCCCATATTGGTGGAACACTTTCTTCAGAAGTTCTCCAAAAAATACAACAGAAGGTTAAAGGGCATCTCCCCCGAGGCAATGAAAATGCTACTTTCTTATCCCTTTTACGGAAACATAAGGGAGCTGGAGAACACAATAGAGAGGGCAGTTATTACAGCAAAGGGTTCCATGATAAGGGTGGAGGACTTTCAGTTGGACCACCAAGGGCGGGAGGAAGAGGAAAAGGAGAGGATCAAAAGGGTTTTAGAGCAAGTGGGAGGAAACAAGAGCTTGGCGGCGAAAGTGCTTGGCATCCACCGAACCACTCTCTGGCGTAAGATGAGGGAGTACGGTTTGGAAAATTTGGTATAATTTTATAGTGCATCCGGGGTAGCTCAACGGGCAGAGCGGGTGGCTGTTAACCACCAGGTTGGGGGTTCGAGGCCCTCCCCCGGAGCGTTGAAAAAAATGATTGAGATAAAGGGCTTAACTTTACCAGTGCTCTTGATCAGGCTCTCCGAGGGGGCGGAGGAATCAGCGGTATTTGAACAGTTGGAGAAAATACTTAACTCTAAGCTTTCTGAGGGCGCCTACTTCTTAGTGGAGGGGGATTCCCCCCTGGCAAAGAAAGTTGAAGAGTTTTTAACGAAGAAGGATGTAAGGAACATTAAGAAACTTAAAAAGGCTTTAGAAGAGAAGGCTCCGGAGCCAAGGCTCTTGGTCATAGAAAAACATCTCAGGTCGGGGCAAAGGATAGAGCACAATGGGGATGTGCTGGTGCTTGGGAATGTGAATAAGGACGCCCAAATCGTGGCAACGGGAAACATAATAGTCATGGGCACTCTTAGAGGTATTGCTATAGCGGGAGCCCTCGGAGATGAAAGCGCGGTGGTGGTAGCCTTAAGGATGGAGCCCCAACAGATAAGAATAGGCAGAAGGATCGCCATATCTAACGAGGAAGAGAGGATATCCCCCGGTTATCCCGAGATTGCAAGGGTGGAAGATGGTGCTATAATTCTTGAAAGGGTGTAAAGATGACAAAGGTTTTTGTGGTCACATCGGGCAAAGGAGGTGTAGGAAAGACAACCATAACCGCCAACCTCTCAGTAGCCCTTGCAAAAATGGGAAAGAAGGTCTTATGCATCGATGCAGACATAGGGCTGAGAAACCTTGACATGATCCTGGGTTTGGAAAACAGGATTGTCTATGATGTGCTGGATGTTCTTGAGGGAAGGGTGGATTTTCAAAAAGCTTTAGTCAAGGACAAAAGGGGCTTTAGCCTGTGGCTTTTGCCCGCCAATCAAACCAAAAACAAGGATGCTGTAGACCCAGAAAAGTGGCTAAAGCTCGTTGAGGATATAAAAAGCTCAGGGCAGTATGATTACATATTCATAGACTCTCCCGCGGGAATAGAGAGGGGCTTTCAGATCGCATCTTCCCCCGCGGACAGTGCCTTGGTGGTGGTAAATCCTGAAGTATCCTCTGTAAGGGATGCGGATAGGATCATAGGAATGTTAGAAAACATGGGAAAGACCAATTACAAGCTGATAATAAACCGAATAAGATGGGATGCGGTAGCAAAGGGTCAAATGCTTTCTGTGGAGGATGTAGTAGAAATCCTAAGGGCGCCCCTCTTAGGTGTTGTACCTGAGGAGCCAAAGCTTGTGGATTTTACCAACAGAGGAGAACCCATTGTTTTGGAAGACTATCCCGCGTCAAGGGCACTCATGGATATAGCGAGGAGAATAGCGGGAGAAGAGGTTCCCATGGTATATCATGGGCAGAGGAAGGGACTCTTTGAGAAGCTGTTTGGGAGATGGCAATGATCTTGGACTTTTTATTTGGACGCAATAAGAGCAAAGATGAGGCAAAGAGGAGGCTTACCCTTGTGCTTGCCTATGAAAGGAAAGGACTACCGCCCAATTTTATAGAAAGGCTTAGGGATGACCTGGTTTATGTTTTCTCTAAATATTCCCAGTTTGATGTTAATAAGATTGAAGTAGATATAAAAAAAGAAAGGGAGGGCTTTGAAGAGCTCTGGATCAGCATACCCTTCAAACAATGAAGGGGAAAATCTTTTTGATAGACCTTGATGGCGTCTTGGTGGGGGATAAAAAGCTCAACCCTATAAAGGGGGCAAAGGAGTTCCTTGAAGTATTAAGGTCTAAAGGTATCCCCTTTAGGGTGGTATCCAACAACTCCACAAGACCGCCCTCTGAAATTGTGAAGATTTTAAGGGAAAAGGGCTTAGAGTTGGAAGAGGGGCGCTTTGTGAGCCCCCTTAAGGTTCTGCCAAAATATCTTAGGTCCATGAACATTAAAAGGGTCCTTCTCATAGGTATGGAGCCAGTAAAGAGGTATCTTATGGAAGAGGGCATTGAGGTGGTTGAAGACCATCGGGTTCAGGGGGTTGTGGTAGCCCAAGACAGGAGCCTTGATTTTTATAAGCTAAAGCTGGCTGTCTCTGCGGTCTTTTTGGCATCCGCCAAGATCATTCCAGTGAACCTGAGCAGGATCGTAAAGGACGACGATGGGCTTTACTTCCCCGGTGCGGGCAGTGTGGCATTAATGTTAAAGCACGCCACCAGCTACCCGGAGGAACTTCCAAACCTTGGAAAACCTTCAAAGGAGTTTATAAACTATGCCCTGGACGGGCTTGAGGGAGAGAAGGTTTATCTCATAAGCGACGACATATACACAGACCTCTTGGGCGTCAAGGCGTTAGGTATAAAGACCATCTTTATGACCACGGGCAAATATACAAGGGATGAGTTAAAAAGGGCAAACTTTGAGCCAGACCTTACCTTTGATAACCTTGAGGAGTTGATAGAACATTTTGGTTTAAAATTTTCCTTTTAATGAAAGTTATCATCCTTGGCAGTGGTCCAAACCGAATAGGTCAGGGCATAGAGTTTGACTATGCCTGCGTCCAAGCCATCTTTGCCCTAAGGGAAGAGGGCGTTCAGACGGTTATGGTAAATTGCAACCCGGAGACCGTCTCCACCGACTATGATACCGCAGACAGGCTGTATTTTGAGCCCATCGTCCTGGAAAATGTCCTTGAGGTGATAAGAAGGGAAAAACCCGATGGGCTTCTGATCCAGTTTGGAGGACAAACACCCTTAAAGCTTTCCATACCTTTGAGGAACTTAAAAGTTCCAATCTTGGGCACAGACCCAGAGAGCATAGACATAGCGGAAGACAGGGAAAGGTTCAGGGACCTTATAAACCAACTTGGATTAAAGCAACCCGAGAGCCTGACTGCAAGAACTAAAGAGGAAGCCCTAAGGCGTGCAAAGGAGCTGGGCTATCCACTGCTTGTGCGACCCTCCTATGTGCTTGGAGGCAGGGCTATGAGGATCGTCTATGAAGAGGGGGAGCTAGTTGAGTATTTGCAAGAGGCGGTGGAGGTTAGCTACCAAAGACCCATCCTTTTGGACAGGTATCTCTCCGACAGCGTGGAGGTGGATGTGGATGCCCTCGGAGATGGCGAAGACTTTTTGATAGGTGCGGTTATGGAGCACATAGAGGAGGCTGGTGTCCATTCGGGAGATAGCGCCGCGTCTATTCCTCCCTACACCCTTGGAGAAGATACGGTGGAAGAGATAAAAAGGCAAACCAAACTCATAGCCAAGGCTCTAAAGGTAAAGGGTCTCATCAACCTTCAGTTTGCGGTAAAGGATGGAGAGGTGTACGTTTTGGAGGTTAATCCGAGGGCTTCTCGCACTGTGCCCTTTGTTAGCAAGAGTGTGGGCTATTCTTTGGCAAAGCTCGCCGCCAAGGTGTGCGTGGGAAGAAAACTAAGGGAACTTGTGCCCCAGGTATTTGAAAGGTTTGAAAAAGGCAATGTCCATTATTGCAGTGATTTTCTCCCAAAGGATTGGAATTACTACACCGTCAAGGAAGTGGTTTTCCCATGGAACAGATTTCCTGAGGTGGACCCCCTTTTGGGTCCGGAGATGAAGAGCACGGGGGAGGTGATGGGCATAGACAAAAAGTTTGGTCTTGCTTATTACAAAGCCCAGCTGGCGGCTGGTAGTAGGTTGCCCACAGAGGGCAGAGTTTTCATAAGCGTGGCGGACAGGGATAAGCCCAAGGTGTTTGAGCTGGCAAAGGGATTCTTGGACCTTGGTTTTGAGGTATTGGCAACCGCAGGAACCTACCGATTTTTAAAGGAAAGGGGGCTAAATGTTAAGCAGGTTTTAAAGGTCTCCGAGGGAAGACCAAACATAGTGGATATGATCAAAAACGGAGAGGTGCGGGCGGTTATAAACACACCCACCGGCAGAAGGGCAAGGTCTGATGCCTACCACATCCGCAGGGCAACAGTCCAGCAGGGCATTCCCTACACTACCACCGTAAGAGGGGGCTACGCCATGTTAGAGGCAATAAGGTGCTATTTAGAACACAACAAAAGCCTTGAGGTCTATTCCCTGCAGGAGGTTTTTGGTGAAGCATAGGTATAAACCCTACTCCTATGAGCATCGCAGAAGACCACTCTTCTTAAAATTCATAAGAAGGCTTGCGATCCTCTCTTTGCTATTTTTGAGCTTCTATGCTCTCTTTCTCTCCCTTGGGGGAAGACCCCAGTTGGAGGGTGTGGAGTCTTTAAAGTTCATCCCAGCGGAGGAGGAGTATAACCTAAAGGTGAAAAACGGCAAAATAAAATCTGCCAAGCTCTATGTAGAGCAGGAGGGAAAGAGTTATAAGCTCTTTGAGGGGAATTTTCCAGAGGGGACAGACTTTTTGAAAATAAGCATAAACGCCAAAGCCTTGGGAATAAAGGAGGGAGATGCCAAGGTCAAGCTATGGGTGAGCGCGGGCTTCCTTAGAGAAAGGGAATATACCATTGACGCAAAGGCAGACCTAACCCCACCCTCTTTGGAAATTTTCTCCTATCCTACAAGCCTAAGGGAGGGTTCCGTGGGCGTTTTGAAGGTGAAAAGCGATGGTGCGGAGGTATCTTTGGAATGGGATGGTAAAAAAGTTTTAATGACCCCAGTTTCTCCAGAGGGTTATGTTGCCCTTCTCCCGGCTACTTTGGGTGTGGAGGGCATAGACCTGCGCATAACTGCCAAAGACCAGGTGGGCAACTCAACCCAAAGAACTTTAAGGATAGCCATCAAAAGGGCAAACTTTAAAAAGGAAAGGATAGACCTAACCGATGACTTTATAAACTCGGTGATCTATCCCCTTTTGGGAGGGCAAGCCGAAGGGTTAGACCCCATCTCCGCCTTTAAGATGGTAAACGAAGAGTGGAGAAATAGGGATGTAAAGAAGCTCTCCGAGATAACTCAAAAGAGCGAGCCTGTAAAACTCTGGAAGGGTGCCTTTTTACAGCTACCAAACAGCAAGGTGCTCTCAACTTATGGCGTTGAGAGGTTCTATTACTACAAGGGACAGCAGGTTAGCCAAAGCAGGCATATGGGCTACGATTTTGCCTCGGTAGAAAGGGCACCTGTTCCCGCTTCCAACGATGGAGCGGTTGTCTTTGTGGGCATATTGGGTATATATGGCAACGTGGTTTTGATAGACCACGGGCTTGGGCTCTTTAGCCTTTATGGGCACCTTTCAGAGAGTTCCGTCAAGGAGGGGCAGTATTTAAAGAAGGGGGACATCATAGGAAGGACGGGTAGGACGGGGCTTGCCCTGGGGGACCATCTTCACTTTGGCATCTTGGTGCATGGGCAAGAGGTGGACCCTGTTTACTGGCTTGACCCCAAGTGGCTCAAAACAAACATAGACATCGCCTTTGAAAAATGATAAGGAAACTGAGAAGGGAGCTCGTTATACTTCTTCTGCCCTTCATATCCTTACTTCTCAGGTTGTGGGCAAGGACCATAAGGTGGCAGAACAGGTATGACTTTGAGAAGGACAAAGGGAAAATATACGCCCTATGGCACGGATACGCCTTATCCTTGGCTTTTTTTGGCTTAGACAGGGGTATAGTGGTCTTGGTTAGCCGGTTCAGGGACGGAGACATAGCGGACGGTCTTCTAAAGAGATTTGGCTTTGAAACTGTCAGGGGCTCCGCGGAGGAGGGAAGGGAAGGAAAGGGAGGAAGGTTTGCCCTTTTAAAGCTAATGAAACTCCTGAAAGAGGGCAAAAACATAGCTATAACGGTAGATGGTCCCAAGGGACCACCCTTTAAGGCAAAGGATGGCGTGATTTTCTTAGCCCAAAAGACCGGCGCGGTGATCATCCCTGTCTGTGTGAAGTTTGAAAAGTTCTTTTGCCTCAACACCTGGGACAAATTTGTGATTCCCTATCCCTTTACAAAAGCCCAGTTCTTAGCGGGCAAAGAGATCAGAGTGAGCCCAGAAGATACTATAGAAGAAAAGAGAAGGGAGTTAGAGGAGGAGCTATTGAGGCTTGAGAAAATGTCTTTCGGTAATCCCGGATAAGCCTTTATAAACCTACCCCTTTCGTCAAAAAGATATGTGGAGGGAAGAAAGACGATTCGGTAGTATTCGTTGAACTTCACCTCTGGGTCAAGAACGGTAAGAAATTTAGGGCTTATGCCTATATCTCTGTAAGACTTGACCACATCCTCCCGCACCATGGCTACCGCATAAGATATGATGTAAAGGTCCTTTCTCTTCTCTGAGAGCTCGTTGAGAAGTTTTAACTGCTCCGAGTGTCCCACACAGGTCCTACTCCACACATAGAGAATTAGCTTCTTTCCCTTAAAGTGATTTAGAGATACCTTGCTCCCGTCTAAGGTCTCAAGGGAGAGGGGAGGGATTACCTCCCTTTGGGTGCAAGAAACAAAGAGCAAGGTCAAAAGAAGTCCAAGTAGCCTCAAACCCTAACCAAAATTTTCTCTTTGAAGTCCAAAAGGCTCGGCTTGATCTTTATAGTTTCCTTTACATGCCCTTCCAAGACCTCCAAGGTTTTGTAGCCATTGCCAGTGATGTATGCTACCACCACCTCATCCTCTTTGAAGGCACCCCTTTCTGCCAACTTCTTGAGGACCGCAATGGTAGTTCCTCCTGCGGTCTCGGTGAAGATACCCTCCGTTTCTGCCAGCAATTTAATGCCTTCTATGATCTCCTCGTCCGTGGCAGTTTCCCAATCTCCCCTGCTTTCTTTGGCAACTTGAAGGGCATAGATGCCGTCCGCCGGGTTGCCTATGGCTATGGACTTGGCTATGGTGTTGGGTTTAACGGGCTTTATGTAGTCTCTACCTTCCCTCCAAGCTTGGGCAATGGGACTGCAACCTTCCGCTTGAGCACCATACACCCTGGTGTTCAGTTCATTTAGCAGACCCACGAGCTTTAACTCCTTCAGTCCTTTCCATATCTTTGTCACCAAAGAACCTGAGGCAGCGGGAGCCACCACCGCATCCGGTGCCCTCCAATCCAACTGTTCTACCACCTCAAAGGCGAGGGTCTTGGAACCCTCCGCATAATATGGTCTTATGTTTATATTGACAAAAGCCCAGTATAGCTCGTTGGCAACCTCAGAGCATAGCCTATTCACATCGTCGTAATTGCCCTCCACCGCCACCACCGTGGGAGAGAAAACCAAGCTACCATAGATCTTTTGAGATTCAAGGTTTGCGGGTATGAACACAAAACAGTTTAGTCCAGCTTGGGCACAGTGTGCCGCCACTGAGTTGGCAAGGTTGCCCGTAGAGGCACACGCTGCAGTGTCAAAGCCGAACTCCACCGCCTTTGAAAGGGCAACGGAGACCACCCTATCTTTGAAGGAAAGGGTGGGGTGGTTCACCGAGTCATCCTTTATGTAGAGGTTCTTAAGACCGAGGACTTTACCTAAATTTTCAGCCTTCTTCAAAGGTGTGTAGCCTGCGGTAAGCCCTACCTTTGGCTCCTCCACGGGCAAAAGGTCTATGTATCTCCAAAGACTCTTTGGTCCCTTTTCTATCTTCTCCCTGGAGATGTTTTTCTTTATCTCCTCGTAATCATAAACCACCTCCAAGGGTCCAAAGCAAAAATCACACACATGGATAGGTTCAGCAGGATACTCCTTTCCACACTCTCTGCACTTTAAACCCTTCACCTTTGCCATGGGATAAAATTATAACTTCTTTTCCGTTCTGTAGGGCACGGGTATATACTGCACAGAAGGCACCTGAGCACCCATGGGCTGAGGGTAAAGCTCCATCAGTTGATAAACCTCTTCTGGCACTTCGGTGGATACATTCAAGCCAAGCTCCCTCAGTTTATCAACACCAAGGGGGAAATCGTGGGTGTATTTGCCGGTGGCAAGCTCTTGGGCTATAGCCTTAGCCTTCTCCTCCTCCATGCCATTTTCCGTCAAAAGCCAAATCACATAATTCACCATCTGATCTATCGCCTTTTGGGCTACGTCTGCCATTATCAAAGTCTGGTCTTCTATGTCTTTTAGCTCCTTTTTCTCCAAAACCTTTAGTACGGAGGCAGCGGGTATGCCCTGCAGTTGTGGGTCCACGGGACCGAGCACCGCGTTAGGGTCCATTATAATCTCGTCTGCAGCGAGGGCTATTAAAGTGCCACCAGACATAGCATAATGGGGAATTATTACCCTCACTGGACCCTTGTGCCTGACGAGGGCGTTGGCAATCTGGGTGGCTGCAAGGGCTAAACCCCCGGGCGTGTGAATGATGAGGTCTATGGGCATATCTGTCGGTGTAAGCCTTATAGCCCTTAGAACCTGCTCCGAGTCTTCAATGTTTATGTATCTTATGAAAGGTATTCCAAAAAAACCTACGCTCTCTTGGCGGTGTATGAGGGTTATTACCCTGCTATTTCTTTTCTCCTCAAGGGTGGAGATGAGGGCTTCCCTTGCCTTGTTAAGGCTGTATCTGCGTAAGGCAGGCGTCAAAAAGAGGAAAAAGAATATGAACCAAAAGATAAGGCTCAGAAGGCTGTATATGGGGTTAATTACACCCGGCTCCATATTGTAATTTTAACACATAACATAACTGGAGTGTTTGTAATATAAGGAGAAGGAAAGATATGAGAGAGGATGTCAACTTTTATAAATGACAATAAAGAAGGTGAGCCATCTGAAGACGATTTCACAATCCATACCTGAGCTGAGGTCTTGAGTACAGGATATTCCTTTGGGAACAGGGGACCCTTACTTTGCCCGAGATGTAGCCAAAAGGCTTTATTCTGGTAATAATTAAGCCAATCCGCTATTTTATAATTTTAGCCTATGGAAAAAAGCTACAATCCAAGGGATGTGGAACAGAAGTGGCAAAGGCTCTGGGAGGAGGTTGGGGTTTTTAAGGTGGAGGAGGGAGAGAATAAGGTGTATGTGCTGGAGATGTTTCCATACCCGTCGGGGCGCATTCACATGGGTCATGTTAGAAACTACACCATTGGGGATGCCCTGGCGCGCTTTTTGAGGATGAGGGGCAAAAGAGTTTTGCATCCCATGGGATGGGACGCCTTTGGTTTGCCTGCAGAAAACGCCGCACTAAAACACGGAGTGCATCCCGCCCAATGGACCAAAGAAAACATAAACTACATGAAACAGCAGCTCAAAAGCTTGGGCTTTTCCTACGATTGGGACAGGGAGATTGCTACCTGCGAACCAGAGTATTACAAGTGGAACCAATGGATCTTTTTAAAGCTTTACGAAAAGGGCTTGGTTTATAGAAAGGATGCGGAGGTTAATTGGTGCCCTAACGATGAGACGGTCCTTGCAAACGAGCAGGTTATAGAGGGCAAGTGTTGGCGTTGTGGAACGCCCGTGGTAAGGAGAAACGTGCCCTCTTGGTATATAAAGATCACCGATTATGCGGAGAGGCTTTTGGAAGACCTAAGGCTCTTGGAAGGAAAGTGGCCTGAAAGGGTAATCCTCCAGCAAAGAAACTGGATAGGTAGGTCCGAGGGGGCAATAATAAAGTTCTATGTGGATGAACTATCCATAGAGGTCTTTACCACAAGACCGGACACGGTTTTTGGTGCCACCTTTTTGGTGCTGGCACCCGAGCATCCACTGACTTTGACCCTTGCCAAGAGGGGAGGTAAGCTGAAAGAAGTGGAAGAGTTTGTCAACAAAATGAAGCACATGTCCTCAAGGGAGAGGGGAACCCAAGAGGAAAAGGAGGGCGTATTTCTTGGAGTGTATGCGAAAAACCCTGCCAACGGTGGGCTGATTCCCGTATGGACCGCCAACTATGTGCTCTATGAGTATGGCACTGGGGCGATCATGTGCGTGCCCGCCCACGACCAAAGGGACTATGAGTTTGCCCAAAGGTACAACCTTCCCATAAGGGTGGTAGTCAAACCCAAAGACTCAGAGTTTCCAGAGGGAAAAGCCTACAAAGATCCGGGTGTTCTTATAAACTCCGGACCCTTTGACGGAATGGACTCAGAGAGGGGAAAAAGGGAGATAACCCAGTGGCTAAAGGAGAAGGGCTTGGCGGAGTTCAAAATTACATACAGACTAAGGGATTGGAACATATCCCGCCAAAGATACTGGGGCACACCCATTCCTATAATTTATTGTCCAAGCTGTGGCACTGTGCCAGTGCCGGAGGATCAACTCCCTGTTCTCCTGCCCGAAAGGGTGGAGATCACCGGACACGGAAATCCTTTAGAGAAAGTGGAGGATTGGGTAAATACCACCTGTCCCAAGTGTGGAGGTCCCGCCAGAAGGGAAACGGACACCATGGACACCTTCTTTGATTCTTCTTGGTATTTCCTCCGCTACTGCGACCCAAAGAACGACAAACTGCCCTTTGACCCCAAAAAGGTGGAAAGCTGGATGCCAGTGGATTACTACATAGGTGGCATAGAGCATGCGGTCTTGCACCTTCTGTATGCCCGCTTCTTCCAAAAGTTTCTCTTTGACCTTGGGCTTGTGAAGGACCCAGAGCCTTTCGAAAGGCTTATCACCCAAGGCATGGTGCTAAAAAGGTGGGTAAGCATTGAGAAGTTCTTGGAGTATCTAGGGCTGAGTTTGGAGGACCCTGTGGAACTTTTAAGGGCTAAAATTTCTGAGCTTACTCCTTGATAATTATCATTGCTACCTTTTGTTTTTTCCCTAAAATAAAATCCATCAAACTTAGGAGGTGCGAGCTATGTTTGAATACAGCGAGAAGGTGCTGGACCACTTTTTGAACCCAAGGAATGTGGGTGTTTTGGAGGATGCCAACGGCATTGGGCAGTGTGGAAATCCTGCCTGCGGAGACGCCATGCTATTTACCATAAAGGTAAATCCCGAGACAGACGTTATAGAGGATGTAAGGTTTAAAACCTTTGGCTGTGGTTCTGCCATAGCGGTCTCCTCTCAGCTTACAGAGATGATCAAGGGCAAGACCATAGACTATGCCCTCAACCTAACCTACAAGGACATCTTTGACGAGCTGGGCGGACTTCCCCCTCAAAAGATCCACTGCACCAACTTGGGTCTGGAAACCCTTCATGTAGCCATCAAGGATTACCTTATAAGGCAGGGTAGGCTTGAAGAGGCAGAAAAGATCCCCGGCTGTTATGAGGAGGAAGAAGAAGAAGAAAAAACCGAGTTCGAGTTCCTATCCCTATGAGCCAAATAAAAGCTTTGGCACTGCTTTCGGGTGGGTTAGATAGCACACTGGCAATAAAGCTACTTCAGGAGCAGGGCGTTTTTGTCCATGCCCTGCACTTTTACACGGGCTTTTGTATAACCGAGCAAAAGAGAAGGCTGGGAATAAAAAAAGAGGATGGTTCCCAGTATATGAACCCTGCCCTAAAGTCTGCGGCACAGTTGGGCGTTCCCGTAGAGGTGGTGGATGTTTCCGAGGAGTATGTTAATACACTGCTGAACCCAAAGTATGGCTACGGTAAAAACGTAAATCCGTGCATAGACTGCCGGATAATGATGCTGAGAAAGGCAAAGGAGATCATGGATAGGGAGGGCTATCACTTTGTGATCACCGGGGAGGTGGTGGGTCAAAGACCCATGAGCCAAAGGCTACCCATACTAAAGCTTATAGAAAAAGAGGCGGGCTTAGAGGGCTATGTCCTCAGACCCTTATCCGCCAAACTACTTCCACCAACGGTGCCGGAAAGGATGGGTTGGGTGGATCGGGAAAGGCTACTGGACATAAGGGGAAGGGGCAGGAAGGTGCAGATAAGCCTTGCAAAAAAGTATGGCATAGATTACGAACAGCCCGCAGGAGGCTGTTGCTACCTGACGGACCCCAACTATGCCCTGAAGTTTAAAGAGACCTTGGCAAGGGAAGGCTCCATAACAAGGGAGGACCTTGTCCTTTTATCTGTAGGAAGGCACTTAAGACTTCCCTCCGGCGTCAAGCTTGTGGTGGCAAGGAACGAGGGAGAGGTTAATTTTCTGAGTGGTTTTAAAAACCGTTATGGCTATGCCCAGAGAAAGGACCAACAAGGCACCCTTGTTATAATTAAAGGAGTGCCAAAAGAGGAAGAATACCCCCTAATAGCGGGTGTGGTTTGCAGGTACTCAAAGAGGGAACCCGCCGAGGTTATAATAAAGGTGAAAGACGAGGAAAGGGTGATACTCGGAGAGCCTTTGGAGGATGAGATCTTAGAAAGCTTTAAAATACTCAAAGGAGCGTCCTATGGAGTTGGATAAGATAAAGCCCGATGTGGTTCATGATGTGGTGGGGACCTTTTGCCCTGTGCCCGTGGCAGAGACCTCTAAAATGATCAAGCAGATGCAAATAGGGCAGATTTTAGAGTTGATAGCGGATGACCCGGGCGTGGTGGAGGATATTCCCGCCTGGTGCAAAGCTACGGGGCAGGAGTTTTTGGGCATGTACGAAGAAGACGGCGAGTTTCATCTCTTTGTCAGAAAAGTAAAAGAACTATGAGGGAGAGGATTACATTAGACATAAACCTCAAAGAACTTTTGGAGGACTACCCACAGGTTAGGGAGATTCTGCGGGATTATGGGCTTGGCAGGCTGGAGGAGGAAGACCTTCTTGATGTGGTGGCGGACAAGCTAACCCTAAAGGGCTTTTTTAGGTTGATGGAGTTGGATGAGGAAGATCAGGGAAAACTCTGGATCAAAATCCAAAATTTAATTAGAGAGTTGGAGGATCTGTCATGGAAAGAGAAAAACTAAAGGAGGTTGAACTGGTCCTTGAAAAAATCAGACCAGCCCTTAAGGAACATCACGGAAACCTAAAGGTTGTGGATATCAAAGAGGGTGAGGTGTATTTACAGTTCGAGGGTGGATGCACCGATTGTCCTATAGTGGATGTTAGCGTAAAGGAAGTGGTGGACATTGCCCTCAAAGGCAATTTAGACTGGGTAAAAAAGGTGGAAATCTCCGTTCCCAAGCACAATCTTTTATGAAAATCTCCGGAAGGACCGCCCTCTACGGCGTCGTTGGATATCCCATAAGCCATTCTCTTTCTCCCATCTTTCAAAACAGAGTCTTTGAGCATCTGGGCTTAAACGCGGTGTATGTCCCCTTTGAGGTAAAACCCGAGGACCTAAAGACTGCCCTTGAGGGGCTAAAGGCACTGGGAATAAAAGGTGTGAATATTACAATCCCACACAAGGAGAAGGTCCTTGAGCTTGTTGATTATGCGGACGAGCATGCCAAAGGCATTGGAGCGGTAAATACGGTCAAGTTTGGGGAAAGAACAGAAGGCTACAACACTGACTGGATTGGTTTTTTAAAAAGCCTTAAAGAGATTCTTCCCGAGTTAAAGGGTAAGAGGGTTTTAGTTTTGGGGGCTGGGGGTTCCGCCCGGGCGGTGCTCTATGCCCTAAAGCAAGAGGAAGCACAGGTTTATTTGTGGAACAGAACAAAGGAAAAGGCTAAAAGCCTTTCCCAAAGCTTTGGGGTGGATGTGGCGGAATCTCCAGAGGAGATTGTGCCAACCGCAGACCTAATAATAAACACCACCTCTGTGGGCTTGACGGAAGACTATATGCTCTTTGATTACTCCCTCATAAAAGAGGGGCAGGTGGTCTTTGAACTGCTTTACAACAGGCAAACCCTTCTAAAGGAGTGGGCGGAAAAAAGGGGAGCTGTATACTCAGACGGTTTGAAGATGCTTGTATATCAGGGTTTGGAGAGCTTTAGGCTATGGACTGGCTGTGAGCCAAGCCCAAAGGTTGCCCTTCAAGCCCTTTCTGAGCATCTAAAACTAACTCTTTGAGAAGGGCTATGTAGGTGGGGTGATCCTGCAAAGTGGAAATTCTCACATACTCTTCCACTCCTAACTCTTTGGCAAGGTTGCCATACTGATTGTCAAGTTCGTAAAGGGTTTCAGAGTGCTCGCAGGTAAAGGAAACGGGCACCACAACGATCCTTTTATGACCGGCTTTTATGACCTTTTCCAAGAGCTCCTCTGTCTCCGGCTCCAGCCACTTGACAGGTCCCACCTTACTCTGATAACCCAGGGCATACTTAACTCCGGGAAAATGCTCCATAATTAGCCTTACCGTCTCCTCTGTTTGGTCTTTGTAGGGGTCTCCCCTCTCTATGACTTTTACCGGCAGGCTGTGGGCACTGAAGAGGAAAAAGTATTTTTCGGGTTCTTTTACCCTCTCTTTGATCCTCTCCACCATTGCCATTATGTAAAGGGGGTGGTTGTGATAGGAGTGGACTTTTACAACGGGAAGGTTCAAGCCAAGCCTTTTATAGACCCTTTCAAATTCGTTAAAGGAAGAGCCGGTGGTGGTTTTGCTGTATTGGGGATACATAGGAAGGAGCACAAAGGCTTTTGCACCCTCTTCTATGGACTCCCTTACCGCAGACTCTATAAAGGGCTTCCAGTATCTCATGGCAGGTTTTACAAGAAAGTTCTCGGGCAGAATTTTTTGCAAGGCTAAGGCTTGGGCTTCTGTTTGTTCCCGCTGAGGAGATTTGCCTCCCATCAGCTCGTAGTAGTGCCTCGTCTTTTTTGCCCTAAAGAGGGATATAAAAAAGGCTACAGGTTTTTGGATGGGTTTTGGTATTTCTACGATGTCGTGGTCCGAAAATAGATTGTATAAGAAAGGTCTGATTGCATCTAAGGAATCTGGTCCTCCCATGTTTAAAAGCAGAACCGCAATTTTCCCCATAGCTTTATTTTAGTTCCCTAAGGTCTATTTTACCCTCGTAGATTGCCTTTCCAACCACCACTCCTTCCACTAAACCGTAAAGCTTTTTCAGATCCTGCAGGCTTGCCACCCCACCGCTGGCAAGGAGTGGCTTTTTTGAAACCCTTCTGAACTCCTCGTAGGGCTTTGGGTCCACACCCTCCAATGTGCCATCCCTTTCCACCACCGTGTAAAGATAACCCCATATGGGCTTTTGGTCCCAGACCTTAGCCAAATCCTGAGGTGTATAGGGGCTATCTTCCTTCCATCCGCCCACGGAAACCTTCCCTCCCTTGCTATCCACCGAGAGTATCAACCTACCGGGAAAGGCTCTTAGCATCTCTTCAAAAAGCTGAGGGTTCTTGAGCGCCACTGTGCCAACCACAAAAAGGTTTATACCCTCTTCATCAAGGATTTTCAGAGTTTCCATAGACCTTATTCCACCGCCCACCTGAATAGTTCCAGAAAAGACCTTTCTTATGTTCCTTATTGCCTGTAGGTTCCTTGGCACACCCCCAAGGGCACCGTCCAGATCAACAACATGGAGCCGAGAAAAACCGAGCCCTTCAAAGAACCTTGCCACCTCCTCTGGCTTCTCCGAATAGACCTTTGCTTGATTTTCTTGTCCTTTGTATAGCCTTACCAAACGCCCTTCCTTTAGGTCAATGGCTGGGATCAAAAAGTCCTTCAAGCTAACACCTCGGGTCTGCCTATGTAAAAGCCCTGGGCATAATCCGCTCCAAGCTTTTGGGCAAGCTCAAGGTCCTCTGCCTTTTCCACATGCTCTATGGCTACCACATAACCCAATCTCTTTAAACCTTTTACGATCCACCTAAGCATGTTTCTCTCCTTTTTTAAAAAGAACCCATCAATCTTTACAATATCGGGCTTTGTCTCTAACAGCCTTTCAACGGATGAGTTTTCAATGCCAAAATCATCCACTGCTACCTTGAAACCCAAAGCCCTTATGTTATTGACCACCTCTATTAATTCTTCAGTAGTGGCTGTGATTTTACTCTCTGGAATCTCTATCACCACATCCTCTACAGGAATACAAGCTTTTGTGAGCTCTTTTTTAAAATCCTCAAGCTTTGCCTTGCCCTTTGCCAAGTAATTGACAAAGCAAGAGGGCATGTTAAAAAATAGCTTCCCCCTAACCTTTCCTGCAAGCCAAGCATTTATAGCTTTATCAAAGATTATTTCCTCAAAAACTGTTAGGAAGGAAAGTTCGTAAATCTGGTCTATAAAAGCCATAGCAGGAATATAATTACCTTGGTCTTTTACACGCATTAAAACCTCGTAGCCTTCAATGGAATCCTTCTTAAGGTTAAGAATTGGTTGAAAGGCGGGCACCACCCTATCTTCCTCAATGGCAGAGATGAGGTCACATGCGGTTATTTCCCTTTTCTTTTGTGTTCTAAAGCTTTCAAATGTTATTATCGGTTTATTTTTACCCTTTGCCTTTGCGGTTTGTTCCTCCAAAAAGTTTAAAAGTTCTTCGGGCAATCCTCCATCCTCTGGATAGCTACATAGAGTGATGGTTGCACTTACAGAACATCCCTCCACTTGTATATCCGCAAGCCTTTTTGCAAGTCTCTCCGAAACTACCTTTGCTCCCTCTTTGTTCGTTTCCGGAAGTATTATAAGAAAACTCCCGCCTTTGTATTTCCCCGCTATATCACTTTTTCTTATGCTGTTACCTATTGCATCCGCCACAAGCATAAGCACCCTATTACCCACAAAGTAGCCCTTTTCTTTGTTTATCTGGCGTAGGTTATCAATATCAATGAGTATAAGGGAAAACTCTCTACCTTTTCTTTCGTGAAAGTAGAAGACCTTTTTTAAGATATCCTTCAGGCAGTGGATATTTGGAATAAAGGTCTCTTTGTATAGGTCGAGCAGTGTTAAGTATTTATATTTACGTGCCATGCAAATAAATTATAAGACGGGTTATAATTACTTCCATAGGAGGTGAAAGATGCACAGGAGCCTTTTGGAGAGCCTTACCGTTCAAAGAGAGAGTCCAGAATACCTTCAGATAAGCATGGCTGCCGCCATGACCTTAGGGCTTGTGCCCGGGCAGTTTTATAGAAATACTAAGCTCAGCTGTATAAACACCCTTTTGACCTATCCTTCTGGATGTCATGCTACGTGTGCCTACTGTGGGCTTCAAAAGGCAAGGGAAGTGGAGTATTCAAAGAAGAACTTCATAAGGGTTGAGTGGCCTACGGTTGCCTTGGATGAGATCATAGACAGGGCGGAAAAGGTGGGACATGTGGAGAGGCTCTGTATAGCCCAGATCACCCACCCAAGGGCTATAAGGGATACCAAAGAGGTCTTAGAAAGGGTTTTAAGGAGACTTGGAGACAAGATATTTGTCTCTTTACTCATAAACGCCACGGGGACCACCTACCAGGATATGTTAGATTATAAAAAGTTGGGTGCAGACACCGTCACCGTTGCCATAGACTGTGCAACGCCCGAGGTCTTTGAAAGGCTGAGGGGCAAGCCCATGAACAGCCCCCACAAGTGGGAAACCTTCTGGAAGGTCTTAGAGTGGGCTTGTGAGGTTATGGGTGATGGCTATGCAGGATGCCATCTGGTGGTGGGCTTGGGAGAAACAGAGCAGGAGATGATAGAGACCATACAAAAGGTCAGGGATTTGGGAGCAAGGACGCACCTTTTCTCCTTCTGGCCAGAGGAGGGTTCTATGATGGAGAAGGAAAAGCCCTGCCCTGCACCTCAGTATAGAAGGGTTCAGTTTGCAAGGTATTTAATAGACAATAAGATAGCCAGATATGAGGATATGAAGTTCAACGAAAAGGGTCAGGTTATAGACTTTGGCATTGACAAAGACACCTTTGAGGAACTCTTTTGGGGCGGAAGACCCTTCATAACCTCCGGCTGCAGAGGAAAGACCACAGAGGTTGCCTGCAACAGACCTTTCGGAGACAGCTCCCCCACGGATATAAAAAGCTATCCCTTCAAGCCAGAAAAGAGGGATCTGGAGCGTATCAGGAAACAGCTCTTTGACTATGAGATGACCACCAACTACCCGGACATCCTCAACCCCAGCGTCTTTAGGTACCAATGAGCTTGGAAGACTTGCTTACAGACTTGGGTTATGCGGGCTTTGCGGGCTTTGTGGTGGGCTTTGCGGTAAAAAAGCTCATAAACCTGTTTCTCATGTTCATAGGGCTCTATCTTCTCTCCCTCTTTTGGCTTCAGAGTAAGGGAATTATTGACATAAATTGGGGGCAGTTTTGGGTGCTCTTTAAATCCCTCTTTCAGGGTGTTGATGCCTTTGTAAAAGGTGCCCTAAAGACCGTTGCCTTTTCGTCAGCCTTTGCGGGTGGCTTTTTCTTGGGCTTTAAGGCGGGCTGAAGGTTGGAAAGTATAGTCCTCTGCATTACCGGTGCCAGCGGAAGCATATACGGGCTTAGGCTTTTGGAGGTTCTGTCCGAAAAGGGTTTTCAAATAGACCTCATAGCATCCAGTGCGGGCGCTTTGGTGCTAAAGGAGGAACTTGAGCTCTCCGTTAAGGACCTCCAAGAGAAGTTTCCCAAGGTAAGGGTGGTTTCTGAAAGGGCTGTGGGAGACAGAATAGCCAGCGGTTCTAGGCTCATCAAATATAAAGGTGTGGTGGTGGCACCCTGTTCTATGAGCACCCTTTCCTCCGTTGCTAACGGCATAAATCAAAACCTTATCCATCGGGTCTGCGAAACTGCCCTGAAGGAGAGGGTACCCCTTGTTCTGCTCATAAGGGAGGCTCCCTACTCGATCATTCACATAGAGAACATGCTACGGGTAGCAAGGGCGGGTGGCATAATCCTCCCCGCAAGCCCCGCCTTTTATCACAGACCCAAAAGCGTGCAGGAGATGGTGGATTTTGTAGTAGGTAAGGTATTGGATGCCCTAAGGATAGAACATGAGCTTTTTAAGAGGTGGAAGAGTTAAAATAAAAACAGGAGGGTTCAAATGGCGGAGATATTTTTTGTAGGACTTGGGAGGATGGGAAAGGGTTTGGGAAAGCGCTTAGCCCAAAGAGGGCATAAGGTGGGAGGCTACGACCCAAAGGAAGAAAACCGCAAAATTGCAAGCCAACACTTTTTGACCTTTGATAGCCTTTCCAAGGTAAAGGACTTATTTGAGGGAAAAAGGGTAGTTTGGATTATGGTTCCCCACTCTGCGGTGGATGATGTTTTAAGACAGCTTGAAGACTTTTTGGAAGAGGGAGACATAGTCATAGATGGTGGAAACTCCCACTACAAAGAATCCCAAAGAAGGTACGAGAGCCTTAAGGCTAAGGGAATACACTTTTTGGATGTGGGAGTGAGCGGTGGCGTTTATGGAGAGGAGCTTGGATACTGCCTGATGGTGGGAGGAGACAAGCCAGCCTTTGACTTTGTGGAGCCAATCCTGAAAGACCTTTCCTACCAAGGAGAGGGTTATGCCTATTTGGGTGGCTCCGGAGCGGGACACTTTGCCAAGATGGTGCATAACGGCATAGAGTATGCTATGATGCAAGCCATAGGCGAGGGCTTTGAACTGTTGAAGGAGAGTGGATTTGACTATGACCTAAAGGAGGTGGCACGCATCTACAACACGGGCAGTGTGATAAGGTCTTGGCTTATGGAACTAACCCAAAGATCCTTTGAGGAATTTGGCACATTGGAGGATATAAAGCCCTATGTGGAAGACACGGGCGAAGGAAGATGGACTACCTTATCTGCGGTGGAGTTGGGAGTGCCGGTGCCTGTTATAGCCCTTTCCCTTTTTATGCGTTTTAGGTCAAGGCAAGAAAACTCCTTCAGAGACAGGCTCTTGGCGGTGCTCAGGTATCAGTTTGGAAGGCATGATATAAAGAAGGATGAGTAAGCCCAAAGCCCTTTTTATATTTGGTGGCACGGGAGATTTAGCAGGAAAAAAGCTCTTTCCTGCCTTAGCAAGGATCGCAAAGCGTAGGGATGACCTAAAGGTGGTCTATTCCATAGCACGTTCCAAAAGGGAGGATTGGGAGAGCATTGCCTGTAATTTGGACGCGGGCTTTACCAAACTCTGCCATTTTATACCCCTTGACGCGGTCAATTGGGAAGATTACAAAAAACTCGGCGAAGAAATACAAAAGCTAAAGGGTTATGAACTGATCTTTTATCTTTCCCTCTCTCCCTTTCTTTATGAGGACGCCATACTCAACTTGGGAAGGCTCCTCAGAAACTTTTCAAACCCAAGAAAGGTGGTGGTGGAAAAGCCCTTTGGCTTTGACCTGCAATCTGCCAGAAAGCTAAACAGCCTTCTCTATAGGTTTTTTGTAGAGGAGGAAATATACAGAATAGACCACTTCTTGGGAAAGGACACGGTGCAGAACATATTTTCCTTGAGGTTTTCCAACACTATCTTTGAGGGCGTATGGAACAGGAACTTTATAGACCATGTGCAGATCGTAGCTTTGGAGGATGTGGATGTGGGAAATCGCATAGACTTTTACGATAAGGTGGGAGCCATAAGGGACATGCTCCAAAATCACCTTTTGCAGATGCTTGCCTTTACCACCATGGAACCACCCTGTGCCATGGCTCCCCAGTTCATAAGGGACGAAAAGGTCAAGCTCCTGAGAAGTTTAAGCTTTTCTGAGTTTATAAAAGGACAGTATGAAGGATACCCAAAGGAGGGCTCAAAGACCGAAACCTTAGTGGTAGCAAAGGGATACATTGAAAACTTAAGATGGCAGGGCGTTCCCTTCTACCTTATGACCGGAAAAGCCCTCGGCAAAAAGCTAACCCAGATAACTACAGTCTTTAGGGAGATACCCAAGAGCTTTATTTCCCTTTTGGACTGTATGCCCAAGCAGAACAGAATAGTCTTTCAGGTGGCACCCAAAAACTTCCTCAGCATATCCTTTGAGCTAAGACCACCCACCGGTCGCTTTATAGCCTGCCCCGTGGAAACCACCATGAAGTATGACTTGGAAGAATCCCTCGGACAGCCCCTACTGGAGGCTTACGAGACCCTTTTGGAGGACATCCTTGACTCAGACCAGAGCCTTTTCATAAGGGCGGACGAGATAGAAATAATGTGGGAAAAGGTGGAACCTATAACTTCTTCCGCAGATACCCCACGAGTTTATCCCCGTGGCAAACTGCCAGATTTTGCCATAGAGTTTATACAGAGGGATGGAAGAAGTTGGTTCCTTTGATGGAGAAAAAGCTTTTAAGACTCTTTGTCAGACTGATAAAAATCTTTTTGAAGAATAAAGAACGTGTGCATATTGCCCTTGCGGGCGGAAAAACACCCATGCCCTTTTATAGGATGCTTTCCCTTGAATGCTTACCTTGGGAAAGGCTTTACTTTTATTTAACTGACGAAAGGTTTGTTCCCCTAAATTCTCCCCAAAGCAACTACAAAAACATTCGGGAAAACCTCGGAGCTAAGGCAAAGATAATCTATGTGAATACAGAACTGCCCCTGAGGGATGCCTGCGCAGATTACTCCCAAAAGCTTCCCCAGAGCTTGGATGTGTGCTTGCTTGGAGTGGGAGAGGACGGGCACACCGCATCCCTCTTTCCCAACTCCCCCTGCCTTGCCATAACTCCAAAGGTTTGCACCTCCGTTGCCCCCGATGGCACCCAAAGAATCTCCTTGAGCTACCAATACCTAAACTCCTCCTGCGTGGTGGTCTTTGCCCTAAAGGGCGAAGAAAAAAGAGAGGTTTATGAAAAACTCCTCAAGGGCGAAGACATCCCCGCAAGCAAGGTAAAGGGAAAAAGGAAAACCTTTATAATCTATTCAACTTGAGAAGAGTTCTCTCCTTTGCCCTCTATGATACAGGAGAAACCATCCTTGGTGCAATCGTCTTTTCTACCTTTTATCCACTGTACATTACAAAGCATATAGACCCCAAGCTGTACTCTACCCTCTATGGCTTTGCCTTTTTTCTCTCCTTTCTTATGGCAGTCCCCCTTGCAAAGCTTGCAGACAGCAGGGCATACCGCAAGCGGTTTTTTGTTCTCTTTACCCTTTTGACCTCGGTCCTTGGCGTCTTTCTTAGCTTTACCCTCCACATTCCCACTTTTAACCTTTTTCTCTATCTTTTGATGGCGGTCTTTCATCAGCAGGCTATGGTCTTTTACAATTCACTGCTTGGTGGTTTTGAAAGCAAGGGAACTGCCTCCGGCGTGGGCGTTGCCTTTGGATACCTTGGCTCTGCCCTTAGCCTTCTCTTTTTAGCAGAGTTTTTAAAGGTGCCGGAGGTCTTTTACCAAACCGCCCTAATTTTTCTCTTCCTCTCCCTGCCAGCCATCTTTTCCCTGCCAAACCCACCCCAAAAAACCACCATAAGCCTACGAAAAGAGCTAAAGGACAGAAAGTTTTTGCTTTTGGTCCTTGCCATTCTTAGCTTGACAGAAGTGGCAAACACGTTAATTGCTATGATGGGCATATACCTAAAGCATGCCTATGGCTTGGAGGATCAGGAAATATACAAAGTGATCGGGCTTTCCGCCTTGGGTGGTGTCTTTGGCGGACTGCTCTTTGGCAAACTGACGGACAAACTAAAGGCACGGCTTTTATTTCCCCTCGGCTTTATCCTTTGGTCTTTGTTTTTGATTGTTTTATATTTAGCACCAAGGGAACTGCTACTCTTTGTAGGCTTTTTGGGTGGTCTTTCCCTCTCTCACCTTTGGACTACCTCAAGGGTTTTACTTTTGGAGCTTTTCCCCTTGGAAACTGTCTCCCTTCGTATGTCCTTTCTTTCTTTGAGCGAACGCATAGCATCCACCACCGGGCTTTGGGTTTGGAGCCTTTTTATGCTCCTGACGGGCAACGATTACAAGCTCTCCGCCCTTTTGATGGTTGTCTTCCCTGTGGTTGGGATATTCTTTTATTTGTTCTCAAGGAGATAGCATTCCCACCTTGGCGGGTTGATATTGACACTACAGCCAAGGGAAGAGAGGTCATAGACCTTAAAGTGCTTGGGATGATCGGGCGTATGCACAAAAATAAAGGTAGTAGTCTGTGGAATGTGTTTGTTGCCCTCCTTACAGCCCTTTATTAGCGAAAATATTTCCCTCAGTTTTTCCCTCGCCTGCCCTAAATCTAACTCTGTTTGTGTAGAGTTCTCCACAAACACCCACCTTCCCTCTGGCATCCCTGCCAAAAGCTCCAAAGCCCGGTCTTCGGACGGAATACCATAAAAACGCATGCTTTTATTTTAAACCCTCAGCCTCGTAGATTTTCCGTAGGTTCAGGTATAATTTTAATCAGAGATGGAAATCTTCGTGCTTGATACAAGCGTATTTACAAACCCGGATGTGTATTCTCAGTTTGAGAGGGATCAGATGGGTGCCATAGAGAACTTTCTCTCTTTGGCTTATCACTCAAAGGCTCAGTTTTATATGCCCCTTTCGGTTTATGAAGAGTTCAACAAGATGGTCTCCCTTGGGGAGCTAAAGCCCAAGTTTGAGTTGGTGGTGCGAATACGCTCCCCAAGGAGGTATAACCTTATGATCCCGGCGGAGTTTTTGTATGAGTTCATAGAGGAGGTCAGATACAGAATAAACAAGGGCTTGAGGGTGGCAGAAGAGCACGCAAAAGAGGCGGGAAGGCTAACAGAGACAGAAACGGGCAAAATAATAACCAAGCTCAGGGAAAAATACAGAGAAGCTCTGAGGGTGGGCATAATAGACAGCAAGGAGGATGCGGATGTTTTACTGCTTGCTTACGAACTGGACGCCATCCTAATAACGGGAGATGAGGGACTGCATAGGTGGGCAGACCGGGTGGGCATAAAGCTCATATCCGCAAAGAGTTTTAGATACATATTGGAAAGCTTGGCAGGGATTAGGTGATAACCATCATATTGCATTCTATAAAAGGGCTATTATCTTTTAAGTAAAACTTTTAAGGAGGTAAGTCATGCAAAAGGTAGCTTATAACTTCTTTGCCACCGAGAGGGCTGTTCAGGAAGTGGCACGCATAGCTAAGGAAAACAGCATAGAAGAACCCATCCTCAGGATAAGGGTTGTTCCCGGCGGATGCTCTGGCTTTCAGTATGCCATGGGCTTTGACGACACCATAGAAGAAACAGACTTTGTCTTTGAATACCCTGGGCTCAAGATAGCCATAGACCAATTCTCCATGCCCTATGTGAATAACGCAGAATTGGACTATGTTATGGACTTCATGGGCGGTGGATTTACCATTAGGAACCCCAATGTGAGTGGCTCCTGCGGTTGTGGAAACAGCTTCTCCTGTGGATAAAACTATCTCTCCCCCCTTTGGGGGGCTTCTTGAATTATAACTTCAACCTTTTCCGGTTCCACCTTATCCACAGACACCAAGAATTTATAAGGGTTCCTCACCTCTACCTTTACCGAATACCTTCCGGTATTTAAACCTCTAACATCCACAAAGGGCTGTATGTTTTCCAAGGCACCCTCTGAAACGAGCCTTTCCACAAAGCTAACCTTTATCCTGACCCTTTTCTTTGATAGCTTGTAGATATAGTTGTTTTGGGCGTTTTTCAGCTCTACCTCTCTTTCCACAGATAAGCTTGCCCTCGTTCCAAAGTTTACTGCAAACCACAGTAAAAAGCCCACAATTAGGGATACTAACTTGTATTGAATATCTTCAAAGAGTAGTTTCCTTAGCATGTGAGCCTTTCTAAGTCTTGGAAAAAAGTAGGATATGAAACTGCCACGCACTCTGGGTCGTCTATTTGGGTTTCTCCTTCTGCGGTAAGTCCCGCAATGGCAAAACCCATGGCTATTCTGTGATCTCCGTAGGTTCTTATGAGGGCACCTCGTAAGGGAGTTCCTCCCTCAATAGAAAAGCCGTCCTCGTACTCCTCTACCTTGGCACCCATCCTTCTGAGGTTCTCCACGATTGCCCTTATGCGGTCGCTCTCTTTTACCCTAAGCTCTCCCGCACCCCTAACAGTAGAAACGCCCTGTGCGTGAGCCATAACTATCGCAAGTATTGGGATTTCGTCAATAAGGCTTGGCACCTCCTCCGGATGAACATCCACCGCCTTTAGCCCTCCCGAGTATTTGACATACACATCCGCAACGGGCTCGCCGGATATTTCCCTTAGGTTTTCGTATTGCACATGGGCACCCATCTGTCTTAGCTTTCTAAAAAAGCCATCCCTGGTGGGATTTACAAGGACATCCCTAAGCAAAACCTCGCTACCTTCCAGGAGGACAGCACCCGCGGTGAAAAAGGCGGCGGAAGATGGGTCTGCAGGGCAAAAGATCTCCGTAGCCTTCAAAGCCTGCCCTCCCTCCAGCTTTACAACCCTGCCATCCTTTCCATCGTAGGAGATGAGCTTTACACCCATTGCGGAGAGTAACCTTTCAGTGTGGTCCCGAGAAAGGTAGGGCTCATACACCTCTGTAGTGCCCTCTGCCCTTAGCCCAGCCAAAAGCACGCAGGATTTTACCTGGGCGGATGCCTTTTTGTTAAAGAGGGATATCCCCTTTAGTGCTCCGCCCCTTATGGCAATGGGTAGCTTGTCTCCCCCTTCTCTGCCATCCAAGTGGGCACCCATCCTTCTTAATGGTTCCACCACCCTGAGCATAGGTCTTTTTCTCAAGCTTTGGTCTCCCGTGAGGACCGCAAAAAAGCCCTGAGTAGCCAAAACACCTAGCATGAGCCGGGCTGTGGTGCCCGAGTTCTTTGCGTCAAGGACCCTTTGAGGTTCTAAGAGCTCAAAGTTTGAACCCCTTATTCTTAAAGTGCGGTTTTTGTGCCGGACTTTAACACCCAAAGCTTTTATTATGTTAAGGGTTGCCAAGGTATCTTTGGACCAGAGCCAATTTTGAACATAGCTTTCTCCCTCCGCCAAAGCTGGCAGTATAACCGCCCTGTGGGAGATGGATTTGTCGGAGGGAACCCTTAGCTCACCCCTTAGGCACCGAACTTTTCTTACACTTTTCACCTAAAAGATTATAACCTTTCCGCCTGAAGCTTATAACCGCCCTCCATCCAACCTTCTGGGTAATACCAATCTCTAAAGTAGGTGTAGCCCAAGCTTTTTAGCTTTTTACCGAGCCTGGTCCCTTGGGGTGGGATGCCACTTTTTAACTCTTTGGTAGTCTGTGGGTCGTTGTAGTATTCCACAAAGAGCCTTCTAAAGCATCTGCTGAAGAGCTCCAAAAGTAGGTCCTCCGCCTCTGTGCCAAAAAAACCATTCTCTATGTTAAAGAGCTCCACCCACTCTTTGTAGTAGGGCTTTCTTCCGTAAAAGACTTTGGCAAAGAGCAGTCTCTCTCCGTTCAGATGGATGGTGTAGTTCTCTTCCTCTAAAAAGCGCCCCTGACTTAATTTAGCCAAATGAAGTCTGCCCTGCCTAAGGTCTATACCTTCCAAAAGCCTTCGCTTTAGTTCTTCAAAGCACATGGCTAAAAAGTTCCTTCAGGCTCAGCTTAACTTGCTCTCCCGTGTGCAAATTCTTTATGGACAGGCTCTCTTCCTTCATCTCATCCTCGCCCACTATAACCGCATAATCTGCCTTGAGCTTGTTTGCCAGCTCCAACTGTTTTTTTAAGCCTGTCCTTTTGTAAGAGAGCTCTACCCTCCTGCCCTTTTCTCTCAAAAGCTCGCAGACCTTTAGGGCATAGCCCACCGTATCTTCTCCCAAAGGAATTACCATATAAAGGGGCTGTCTTTGTGGAAGCTCTTTAACCAACATTGCCAACCTTTCCACACCAACTGCAAAGCCTATGGCAGGCGTTGGCACTCCGCCCATCTCCTCCACAAGGTAATCATACCTTCCCCCCGCTATTATGGTTATACCAAGTTCTCGGGAGACTACCTCAAAGACGGTTTTTGTGTAGTAGTCTAATCCTCTTACCAAGTTAGGGTTTTCCACATAGGGAATGCCCATGATGTTCAAATACTCAAGCAGTTTTTGATAGTGTTCCCTGCATTCTTCACATAGGAAATCCACCATCTTGGGTGCATCCTTAACTGCAGACTTGCAGGTGGGCACTTTGCAGTCTAAAACCCTTAGAGGATTTCTGTCCTTTCTGTCTATACAGTCTTCACACAGATGCCCGGCTACCTGCTCCAAATATTGGGTTAGGGCTTCCCTGTATGCGGGTCTGCACACCTTACAGCCTATGGAATTGACCTCTACAACTGTCTCTATCTTTAGCTCCTTTACCACCTTGTGGGCAATACCTATAACTTCCGCATCCACGAGGGGGGCTAAGCTTCCAAAGACCTCTCCCCCTATTTGATGGAACTGACGGTATCTTCCCGCCTGAGGTCTTTCATACCTGAACATGGGTCCTTCGTAAAAGAGTTTCGTATAGGGCTTTAGGGCAAACATCCTGTTTTGAACAAAGGCTCTTACCACCCCCGCAGTGCCCTCCGGTCTAAGTGCTAACAGCCTTCCCTTTTTATCGGGAAATACAAACATCTCCTTCTGGACAATGTCCGTTGCCTCTCCTATGCTTCTTTGAAAGACCTCCGCATACTCCACCACAGGCAGGATGATCTCCTCAAAGTTATAGAGCTCAAGGACCCTTCTTACGGTCTGCCTTACCGCGTTGAACCTTTCAAGCACCTCACCAAAGATGTCGTGAAAACCCCTAACGCTTCTGAACTCTTCCATGCAAAAATTATAAGTATATCTCCTGCGAAAACTCGCTCTCCCGCCCAATACCGAGCCTATCAAGGATCGCCTTTGCCCTCAGGGAGTCTTTGGGCAGGACAACCCCCCTGCTACTGCCTATTACCTTTATTTCTCTGTCTGAAACCTCTATGCGAAGGGGCACCTCTCTTGTGTCATAGAAAAGTATATTCTTATCCTTGAGTTGTTCCCTCTCAAAAACCACCATCTTTACCACCTCCTTAGGGAAAAACTCACTCCTTAGCTGAACTGGGAGTATGATTTACCTCTGATATAATTATTTAGCTTGGTGGAAAGCTATGCCGAAACTCTTTAAGAAAATAAAGGAAATTAGAGGTTTTTTGAAGGAATTGAGATGTAATGGAAGCAATCTGTCTGTTGGCTTTGTGCCTACGATGGGATACCTACACAGAGGGCACATGGAACTGGTAAAGCTCTCAAAGCTCCAAAACGAGGTCACTGTGGTTAGCATATACGTCAACCCCATCCAGTTTGGGGTAAGTGAAGACTACGAGAGGTATCCACGGGATTTGGAGAGGGACCTTGCCATGTGCGAGGAGGCGGGAGTAGATGTGGTGTTTGCCCCCGAAGATCAAGAGATGTATCCTCAACTACCCAGTGTAAAGATAGACATACCCGGGCTTACTGATAGGCTGGAGGGTGCTTACAGACCCGGACACTTCAACGGCGTAGCCATAGTGGTTCTAAAGTTGCTCCATATAGTTCAACCCGACAGGGCTTACTTTGGAGAAAAGGATTACCAACAGCTAAAGGTGGTGGAAAGGCTCGTAAAGGACCTCTCTTTACCGGTTGAGGTGGTGCCCGTGCCCACTGTTAGGGAAGAGGATGGGCTCGCTTGCAGTTCAAGGAATGTGTATTTGAGCCCGGAGGAGAGGCAAAGTGCTTTGGCTATTTACAGGTCCTTTTTGCTTGCCCAAAAGCTCTTTCAGTCCGGAAACACGGACGCAAACCTGCTAAAGGAAGCTATGAAGGATTTTCTTTCGAAACACCCCCATGTTAGAAAGATTGATTATGTGGAAATAACGGACGAGGAGTTAAACCCGGTGGAGGAGGTAAAGGAGGGCGATAGAATTTTGGTTGCCCTTTATGTAGGCAACACAAGGCTAATAGACAACTGGAGGCTTAGCCATGAGAAGTTATGAAGGAAAGCTAACCGCAAGAGGGCTAAAGCTAAGCATTGTAGCGAGCAGGTTTAACCATACCCTGGTGGAAAGGTTGGTGGAGGGTGCAATAGACTGCTTTCTAAGACACGAAGGAGAAGAGGAAAACCTTACCCTTGTTAGGGTGCCGGGTTCTTGGGAGATTCCCATGGCGGTTAAGGAACTACTTGTAAAGGAAGACATAGAGGGCGTGGTAGCCTTGGGCGTCCTCATAAGGGGTGCCACTCCCCACTTTGAATACATAGCCAATGAGGTCTCAAAGGGTCTGGCAATGCTCAGCTTGGAACACAGAAAGCCCGTTTCCTTTGGGGTCATAACCGCAGACACCTTAGAACAGGCAATAGAGAGGGCTGGCACAAAACACGGCAACAAAGGGTGGGATGCCATGCTCTCCACCATAGAGATGGTCAATCTCTTTAAAACCCTTAGATGATATACAAGACAAAGGCAAGGGAAGACGCCTTCTTGGTGCTCTATCAGTGGGACATAAGGGGCGGTAGCATAGAGGAGCTTATTGAAGAGTATCTTTCTATGAACAGGGTAAAAAACAGCGAGCAGAGAAGATACATGCGTAAGCTTATAAGAACATACTTTGAACATGCAGAGGATATAGATAAAACCATATCCGATAACTTGGAAAACTGGGACTTTGACCGGCTCGGATACATAGAAAGAACTGTCCTAAGGTTGGCAGTTGCAGAACTTTTATACACAGAGGTTAAAAACCCAAAGGTGGTAATCACAGACTACATGAACATAACCAACAAATATGCGGGAAGGAAACCCAGCAAGTTTGTAAACGGAATAATTTCAAAGATCCTAAAGGCGACTTAAACCTTTTCTTTGTTCACCTCCTCGCCCTTAACCTCTTTTACCTTCTTTTCTTCCTCGGTCTCACCGGAGAGGGCTTTCTTAAAGTTCCTTATGCCTTCTCCCAAACCTCTGCCCACCTCGGGCA
>Ga0308396_1000111_pt1 | contig 58370 bp, 82 predicted proteins | sample Hotspr2SamplePe2_FD_202359 | JGI IMG/M metagenome (GOLD analysis project Ga0308396, IMG submission 202359) | Hot spring phototrophic mat microbial communities from Mushroom Spring, Yellowstone National Park, Wyoming, United States - 20050930_Pe2 ... | reverse complement strand
TATTATCATAACACAAAATAAAAATTTTGGCAAAATTTTCTCTTTGTCATAGTACTCTCATAGGATTTTTCCTCTCGGCTTCACCTCCATACCAAGATCCTTCAGCGCCTGGAAAAAAGCTTTCTCGTCAAAGCCTTCTCCCCCCTGAAACGAAAAACGGCCCTCGCCTATCACCACATCCCTCACCCCTTGCATGGATGTAAGAAGGGCCTCAACCAGCTGAGGGCAGAACTCTCCCCGTACATCATAGACATACCTCCGTGTCCTCCCAACCGTCACACGAGAACGCCGCGAGCCACACCTACAATCCCTCATGGCAACGGAAACTCCACACTCACCAAAAGCCCCCCGTCGTTAACAAACTCCGTCTTTCCTCCAAGCTGCCCTGCAAGAATATGAAGAAGCTTCATCCCCAACGAAGAGCCCTTTTCCTGCCCCGAAGGAAGCCCAGGTCCATTGTCCTTCACCGAAAGCACAAGCCTCTCCCCCCTCAGTCCGAAAAACACCTCCAATCGGGGGTGATTATGATCCTGAAACGCATACTTAAACGCATTGGTCAACGCCTCCGAAAGCCACAGTCCCAAAGGAATACAAATCTCTAAAGGCAATTGCCTTTCCTCCGCATTAATGACTATCTCCACGCCAAAACGAACCTCATATATCCCTCGAATCGCCTCAATAAGATCCGCAATATAGGTCCTAAAATCCACTATGGCAAAGGAACGCGTCTGGTAGAGTTTCTCATGAACGAGAGCCATGGAACGTATCCGCACCTGAGCATCCTGCACCAACTGATGGATACGCTCATCCTCCCACACCTCTCCCTGCAACGAAAGCAAACTCGAGATAATCTGAAGGTTATTCTTCACCCGATGATGAATCTCTTTAAGAAGAGTCTCCTTTTCCTTTAACGACTCCTCGATCTGCTGTTGCTGAACCTTGATCGTGGTAATATCCACCATCACCCCAATCACCCTCAATGGCTGCTGAAAAATATCCCGCTGAACAATATGAGCCTTATTTATCACCCAGAGCAAACCGCCATCTTTTGAAGGAAGCGCATGCTCCAGAACAAAATCCTGCCGTTTCCCACTACAGTAGGCAAAAAGCATCTCCCGCAGTTCTTTGCTCCATGCCTCATCCAATTGTTCCATCCATTCATCAAACGTACGGGGGAGAACTTTTCCCGTCCAGCTCTCCCATTCCTGAGAGAGCACAATCCCCCCCGAAGGCAAATTCCACTCCCAAAAGAGAGCATGAGCCACGTCGAGAGCTGTTTCCAAACGACGATTGGAGAGAAGCAATTCCTCCTGAAACTCCTTCCGCTCGGTAACATCCGAGATCACTACCATCTTCCCCAAGAAAACCCTTTCAGGACTAAACCAATCCTTACTCTGCACAAAAAACCACCGCTTTGAGCCATCAGAAAGATAGAGCATCACCTCATCCTGAGCCTCATGACCTCTCTCATAGGGCTTCACCGCCATCACCAACGGCAAAGGAAGCACAACCCCCCCTTGACTGCTCCCTCCCAGCATGGTATCAAGATCCGTCTTTGGGACAACCTCAAGCATTCGTGCACCCTCGGGATTAATATAGGCTACTGTGCCCTTCGTTCGAACGAGAAGAAGCCCCTCTCCCAAGGCATTCACCACATCCTGCATCATCTGCCTCGAATACACAAGATTTCTCCTCTCCTGATGAAGCGAAAGCGAGAGTTTCTCCAGAGTTTTCACAAAAACCTCAAGCTCTTCAAACACGAACGAACCTTCTCTCTCATAGGGCTTCTGAAGAAGAATATCCTCCGAAAGATGAACAAACCTCGACAAAAACACCTGAAGAAGCCTCATCAGCCCATAGGCAATCGCCACAGAGAAAAAGAAAACCCCAACAAAAACGGCAATAAGCAAAACAAGATTCCCCCTAATTACATCAGAGACCACTTCCGCCCTGCGTTCTGCCACCACAAACCAAGGTAGCTCCGCAAGTCGCATAATAACATAGGTGTATTTTTTTCCTCTTTCTTCCTCCACCACATTGGTCATCAAAGCATCCGAACGCACAAACTCACGAAATCCCTCAATATGAGCAAGCCCCTGGGATGTATAGACCTTCTCCATATCCGTGTGCACTATATAACTCCCATACTCATCCACAAGCCCAATGGAAGAATCATACCTAGCAAGAAGCGATCCAAAATGAGAAAGCATCATCTCAAGTGAAAACACACAAACCACATCCACGCCCGAAACTGTATCCACCCAAAAGATATAGGGAACTTTATTCACAGGATGATAGAAAACCCACATCCTCTTTAGCCCCTTCTCCTTGACAAACTCCAGGTCCACCTCCCGCCACAAAAGCGATTTTTCTAAAATAACGGTGGTTTTACCCTTTTCCCGCACAACTAAAGCCTCAAGAAAAGAAAAATTAGTAAGCTCAAATGCCTGCCAAAAACTTTTTCGAATACGCTCACTTTGGAAAGTATCCCGAAGAAACAAAGCAAGCAACTCATACCTCTTTACATCCGAGACAATCGCATCCCCTACGAGCACCATAGTGGCTCTCTGTTGGTTATCATACTCTGCTTCCCACCACCGAGAAAGCACCACTGCGGTAAAGGTAGCACTCAGCACAACCGTGACCACAAGGAGGGAAACCATTCCCCAAAAAACAGTTCTCGTTAAACTCAGCCGCTCAGACAAAAAAAAGAACTTACCTTTGTTGGTAGGCATCACCGTATACCACCCATTTTCCGTTGCTTACCACCATCACCGAAAGGGGCCTTGTTGCATCACCATACTTATCCAGAAACACCATAGACTGAAGCCCCTCAAAAGTGAGGGGAAAGAGACTAAACCACCGCTTCTGAAGGTTGCCTCCAGACTTCTGATACAATTGATAGGCAAGCATCATAGCCTCATACCCATACACAAACCCAAACGAAGGCTCCTCCCTATACTGAACCACATAGCGATCATAGAGTTGACGATACACTCGGTTGGTATGCGAAACAACAAAATGTTGAACAGCAACCGTTCCCTCGCCATACTGCCCACTCCAACGAAGAAAGTGTTTATCCATCGTCCATCCCGAAACAAAAAACGATGTTTCGGGCAAGCGTCTACGAATCTTTTGAACCAGGATACCCCCTTCATCCCCCGGAGCAACAAGAAGAACAGCATCACAGAAAGTTTTTACCACCCTTTCCACAACCTCGTCAAAACTCATCTCTTTCCCCGGCTGATAGGAAAACACCACACCACGAGAAAACACATTGGTGAACCTCTCAATCCACGTCCTCGCATAGGGCTCATTTGCCTCACTCCACACCAAAACAGGAAAACGCACCCCCCTTTCACGCATTACATAAAGAATACTCTGTATCTCCTGAGTAGTTTCAGGCACAAGCCTTGCCATATAGTCCTGTTTCCCACTCCAGAGAGAAGAACTCACCGTTGGTGGTATAATCGGAATATGAAGCGCATTCGCGATAGGGATAACACGTAAAGCGGTCGCCGAATCAAACGGTCCAATAATCACAGAAGGATGGTAACGCTTCACCACCCGTTCAATATCCGTTTCAGCAAGATTATGGATATTCACCACATTATAGTTTATTCGTTTCCCCTGCCGAAGATCCGCAATAGCCCACAGAACACCCTCCCTCCCTTCAATATGAAGCTTTGCATTTGGACTCAAAAAATCTCCCACAATAAGAACCCGAAACGGCTGAGAACACCCCCAAAAAAACAAAAAAATCAAAAAAACAAAACCCTTTTTTTTCATACACCACCTCACTGCTTCATTATAAACCAAAAAAATTTTCTTAGCAAATCAAAGATGAGAGAAAAAGCTAATCCCCATCTGGGTCCATCGTGCCAGAACAATCCCCAGGGGAAACTCCTGAGCTATCCATCCCTGTGGCAGAAACGGCAGCTTCCCAACGAGAATAAAGACAAGACCAACAATCAAACCAAACTGCAAAAGCCCCACTATCCCTCCCAAAAGGGAATCCAACCATTCCAGTTCAAGAAACTCGAGAACATCCTCAAGCCAGTAAGAAAACTGCTTCACACCAAAATACACACCCGTAAACAATAGCACAAAAATAATCCAAAACCAAGCCTGACGATATGATGGTGGGAGCACGCCAACAATTGCCTTGCCCACCATCACCCCTGCGACAAGACCCAATACAACAGCCAGCAGGGTAAAAAGCATCGCAATAAGACCCCGCCGAAAACCATACACAAAACCGACAATCAACAAACCGACAATCAAAAGATCATAGTAACGCATACTTTATTTTTCGACCAAACCACGAAAAAAGTAAAATCAAGCCACACCCTCTCACTGTTGAGAAAGGAGCGTCTCAGCCACCTTTAACTGCTGGGAAAAACGAGCCTGAAGCTGAAGATTCCCCTCACACAAATTCCGAAAACGTTCCATATAACGACGAGTCAGGGCAATATCCCCCACCTGATAGGCAAGCAGCCCAAGATTGTATGCCACTTCAGGAATTGGCTGAGAGCGAAAAGCAGGATGATTAAGAATCTTCTCCCCAATAGCAAACGCCTTCGAATTCCAATCAGGCACCTGAAAGGCAATCTGCCATGCAAACAGCAGCGTTTGAAAGTCTGTCGATTGCCCCAACAGATCAAGCAACTTATCCGCCAGAAGAGCATACCTCCCATAGTTTGCCAGTTGTGTGCGCTGAATGAGTTGAATGAGCAAGCCCCCTTTCTGCTCAAGTGAAAAGGCTGCTGGATTGTTAATTACCGCAAGAGCCTCCTGCTCAATATCAGACTGACGAGATTGCATCTCCTTCACCACATTATTCAGAACCTCTGTATACTGCTTCCATTGGAGATACTCCTGATACGACTGGTAGGCTGGATTGAGATAGCCTCCCATATCACGGGGAGGAGCCTCTTTGAGTTTTGCCTCAGATCTCAAGGCAATCGCCTCGCGAAGACCACCAATATTCTCTTCAAGAAGGGGTAAAATTTTTGCCTTACGATCAGGGTAACGATAGAGAGTGCGAAGCAACAACTGATTATAGGACATCACGATGCCAATATAGGTGCGGGATTTTTTATAGTAAGAAACCAGATTGCGAAAATGTGGCCATGCCTCATCAGAGAGATCTTCCCCTACTTCATTTTCCACAAAGGCTGCCAGAGCCCCCATAATCGAAACGCTGTCATACCCATAGGTAATTGCCTCACGATAGAGTTTCTTCGCCTCCTCCCATGAATTGGTAATCTCCTGAGCAATCTTTTTTCTCACCTCAGCTCTCTTTTCCCGATCGTACATCGTCTGATAGTTACGAATTCGCTCACGATAGATGTCCGCCATCTGCATATCGTAACCAATAGCAATCTCTCGTGTCATACGATCCAGATAGGGAAGATTGGAAATAGCATTCCACCGCAACCGATAGCGAGAAAAATAGTCTGCCAATGGAAGGGGGGTGTTGGTAACAAAAACCACCTGTCCCCCTTCAAGACGAACATACCCCTGATTAGCAAGCGACTGAACCTGTTTCATGACATAGGCACGATCCACCGAACGATGAAGCCACTGACTAAAGAGATACCCCGCCTCATCCAAAGAAACCGAACCACGAATAGCCAGATCATCCAACAAACGATTCGCGATAGGCTCCACCTTGTACATGATACCATAGCGACGATAGGTGTAATCCCCCAGTTTCCACACCTCGGGACGCTGCCAGGTGAGATACACCGGACGTCTCCCTTGCCAGTAGGGAACAAAATAGGGATCAAGATTCACACGTGGATCGTTGATATTAGAAATAGGCACATAGAATGGCTCAAGCCCCGCAAAGATATTGCTATCCACCAGATCCTTCCGGCGAACAAGCACCCGCGGATCGGTATAAAGCATAAGACCATAAATCTTTTTGAAGACATTTCCCATCTGATCATAGGCAGAAAGATCAGGTCTTACCCTTTCAGCGTAGATAAAATACAACGAAGCAAAAACCTGATTGTCCCCCCCTTCCGTCATATACACTGAACCAGGCTCACAAGAAGCCATCAGATTTTTCCCATAGTCATGATTCAACCAATCCAGATGATGATCACTGTACTTGTAATTCTGAACAAAAGGCCACAACCCCAAGACAAACAACAGGACAAGCACAGCCCCCTTGAGCAATGAAGAAAATAAAGACTCTTTTTCCTCCACAAAGTATGGCATACATTCCTCCCTTCTCAATAAATAAAAACAGTGTATCACCCACCACAGGCGATACACATCTTTCACCTACGCTTCAATAGCATCAAAGGCACAGGTAGCAGCACATGCTCCACAGTCAATACAAGTTCCAGCATCAATCACGCGCTTACCATTTTGCTCACTGATAGCTGAAACAGGACAAGCAGCCTCACATGCACCACAATTCGTACACTTACTGGCAATAATCTTGTATGCCATTTTGGCCTCCTCAAAAAGTCATTTCTTTCCCAATACCTGTTCTATTCCATAGGCAACATCAAAGAGTTTGTCTTCCCTCAAAGTATCTGCCATCAACTGAATACCCAACGGAAGCCCTCCCGCCGTCCAGCCAGAGGGCAGAGAGAGAGCTGGAACACCTGCCAGATTTGCCGTAATTGTATAAATATCAGAAAGATACATAGCAATGGGATCATCAAGTTTCTCCCCAATCTTAAAGGGTGGGGTGGGAGTAGTCGGCCCAAGGATGACATCCACCTTTTCAAAAGCCTTTTTGAAATCCTCTCGGATAAGGGTACGCACCTTGAGAGCCTTGAGATAATAGGCATCATAGTAACCAGCAGAAAGCACATAGGTACCCAGCATAATTCTTCGCTTCACCTCAGGCCCAAAGCCTTCGGTTCGTGTCTTGACATACATCTCTGAAAGAGTCTTGGCATCCCCTCGGTAGCCATACTTCACACCATCGTAGCGTTCAAGGTTAGAGCTTGCTTCTGCTGTAGCCACAACATAATAGGTGGGCACACCATACTCACTGTGGGGAAGAGAGATCTCCTCTACAATTGCTCCCTCTTTTTGAAGGATGTGAACGACATCTTCAAGGTTTTTCTTCACCTCGGCATCCATCCCCTCCAGTATAAATTCCCGTGGAACACCAACCCGTACACCCTTGAGATCACCACGAAGCTGAATGGATGGGGTATGAACGAGACTCGTAGAATCCTTTGGATCATGCCCCGCCATTGCCTCATAAATCCAAAGAGCATCCTCCACAGTGCGAGCAATTGGGCCAATCTGATCCAGCGATGAAGCAAACGCCACCAGCCCATAGCGCGAAACCGTACCATAGGTGGGCTTCAAACCAACACACCCGCAAAACGCCGCTGGCTGACGAATCGATCCACCCGTATCACTTCCCAGAGCAACCGGAGCAAGTTTGCCACCAACAGCTGCAGCAGAACCACCCGAAGATCCACCAGGAACACGCTTCCTGTCAAAGGGGTTGCGGGTTATACCATAGGCAGATGTCTCGGTAGAAGAACCCATAGCAAATTCGTCCATGTTCGTTTTCCCTAGAACAACCATTCCATGGGCTCGCACTAATCTTTCCACAACCGTAGCATCATAGCTCGCCTTATACCCCTTGAGAATACGTGAAGAACAGGTTGTCTCATACCCAACGACATTGATATTGTCCTTGATGGCAATTGGGATCCCTGTGAGTGGGGTTACCTGCTGCCCCTGAGCACGCCGCTTATCAGCCTCCCGTGCCTGCGAAAGAGATTGTCCAACTCCATCTTTCGATCCCTCATGATCCCAGCTTACATAGGCATGAATTGGCTCAGCAGAACGTTCATCGTTTTCTATTGCATCAAGATAGGATCGGGTTATCTCTTCCGAAGAAAGCTCACCCTTTTCCAAAGCCTCACTCAACTGTTTTACCGTTAGATCTCGGATATCCATCCCATTCCTCCTAACCCTTAACTCCAAAGAGTTGAGCAAGATTTTTGCGGTGCTTCACAATGACAAGCAGCGATATCACAATCGTAACCACCTTCAGAGCCAAACGTTGCGGCTCAAGAAGCCACACACTCACAGGAAGGGCAATCGCTGCCATCACCGAAGAAAGCCCCACTCCCTGTGAAAAATGCTTAAAAAACCCAAGTTTGCGTTCATCCTCATGAGAGAAAAAGACAACCACACGAAAACTCAGCAGCGTCACCAGAAACACAGCGAGTGCCACGAAAAACTCCTGCCAAGCCAAAAAGGCAAACACACCCGCCGATGTTGCCACGCCCTTTCCCCCTTTGAATTTGAGATACACAGGGTAAAGATGCCCCACAATCGCTGCCACACCAATCACCATCAACATGACATCCCTGTCCATAAACCACCCATTCTCTACCAAAGACGCCATCAAAGGATACAAAAGAACAGGAAGCCCCCCCTTCAAGAAGTCAAGAATAAAAACCGGAACAAACCCACCCCAAAAACCAAACTGACGACTCACATTGGTTGCTCCAATATTCCGAGAACCCACCGTCCGAATATCCACTCCCCGTAAAAAACCATAGAGAAGACCAAAGGGAATAGCACCCAAAAGATAAGCCAAAAATACCCACAAACCATAAACAAGATAGGACATTGCGATCTCCTTTGTTTTTCAGAGTTTCTTATTATATCACCTTTTCGGGGTTTTGTCCACAAAACCCCCATCCTTTCCCCTTACCACTTTGGCAGAGAAGAGCTCTCTCCCTTTGCCTTCAAAAGCTGAATGAGTTCTGTTGTAGAAATCTCAATATCCGAGATAATACGCTCAACCTGTGCGACGATATAGTTGTAAGCCACCTGAGCAGGAATAGCCACAATAAGCCCATACGCCGTAGTAATGAGTGCCTGAGCAATACCACCAATTAACTTGGATGGATTATTCATTCCCTGTGTTGAAAGGACAGTACTGGAGATAATCATTCCCAGCACCGTTCCCAAGAGTCCAAGAAGGGTAGAAACACTTGTTACCGTTGCCAGCACAGGAATATTGCGATGAAGTTTGGGAAGCTCATAAATAGCAGCATCCTCCATAGCCTTCTCAATCTCATCCCGACTCTTGTTGTACTGGGTAAGCCCCGCACGGATAATATTTGCAGCCAGCCCAGGGTAATTCTCACAAACCGCTATAGCCTCATCAATACGATGCCCTTTGAGCTTCTCGCGCATCTTTTCCTGAATGATACGGGCATTCTGCCTCACCTGACGAAAAAACAGTACCCGCTCAATAAAAACAGCAAGCCCCACAATAGAAACAAGAAGAATAAAGTACATAACAGGTCCACCCTGCTGAAAATAGTCAAGAATAACCATGGCTTCGCCTCCTTTCTGATTTGTTACGGTAGGTAGTATACAGCAAAAAGAAAAAAATTGCATCTTTCTTCTCACTCACTCCTTTACTGCTACTGCCTGTTGATGCAGCCATACCCTCGACGGCACAAAGGAAACAAAGGTGTTCTCCCCATATTCTCCATTCACCTCAGCATAGAGATAGTGTTCCGTGTAGCCATAGCTTTTTCCCCCGCTGCTCTCTTCAACAAGCATATGAGAAACCCGCCCAAGAATCGTTTTCTCCACCCACTCCATTGCCCTCCGATGGGTAATCTCCTCCAGAAAATGGAGCCTTTCCTTCTTTGTTTGCTCATCTATCTGTGGCTGTCGTGCCGCCCATGTACCAACCCTTGGAGAATAACTGAAGAGATGAACACGACAAAGCCCAATTTTCTCAATGACCTCTACTGTTTCCTGAAACTCCTTCTCTGTTTCTCCCGGAAAACCTACAATAATATCTGCCGTCAAAGCAGTATCCTCCCTCACCTCACGGATTCGCCTCCAGAGCAGAAGCACATCCTCTCGTGTATACTTTCTCCGCATCCGTTCCAGAACTGTCGTACTCCCCGACTGAAGCGAGAGATGAAAATGCGGCGCCATTCTCGGGTGCCAAAGAAACGAAAGAAACCGATCATCAAACTGATCTGGTTGCAGCGATGAGAGGCGCACCCGAAACTCCCCCTCCACCGACAGCATCGCCTCCAAAAGATCGGCAAGCGTTTTGCCTTCCCAGTGATAATCACTAATATTCACACCCGTAAGCACAATCTCCTTAAATCCTCTGTCAACCAGTTCACGAAAACGCTTCATCCCCTCATCAAAAGAAAGCGAACGGCTCCTTCCCCGACCGTAGGGAATCTTACAATAACTACAGAAACGATTGCATCCATCCTGAATCTTGAGATAGGCACGTGTGCGTTCACACTCCACCACCAAAGGAAAATCATCCTTCTTCGTTTCAGTTTTTGTCTCTTGAAGCACAGAAACAAGCGTAAACTTCTCTTCGTTAGAGAGAAGAATATCAGCAAGCCCCCTCTTCCGAATCTCCTCTCCGTCTGTACTGGCATAGCACCCTGTTACCACAACCGTTTTGCCTAGCCTTCTCGCTTGCTTCATATACTGACGAGACTTGCCATCCGCCCTGTTGGTTACCGTACAGGTATTCACCACCACAACATCAGCATCCTCCATCGATCCCACCACCTCAAAACCACCCTGTCGCAACTGCTGTGCCAGTGCCTCCGTCTCAAACTGATTGAGCTTACAGCCCACAGTAACAAGCGTAACCTTCACAAGACCTCCTTGCTATACTATTATTATACACAACATCCATACGAAAAAGCAATTTCTCAAATTTTTTGTACCACCGCTATTCTTCCCCTGTTTAGCTTCCCTTTTTGCAGAAATAAACTCATAGCAAGTGACTTTTACACACCCTCTTGAGATGCAAAAGCATCATGTTCTTTTTTGTTGACATAACATTGGCACAACACTTTTATGCACAAAACCTTGAAGAGAATTGCTTTATTTAGAATTTTTCAGTATAATACAAAGAGAAAAAAGGGAGGTAGGTTATGGAAAGAAAACTCAACTATCTCATTGTTGATGATGATAGATCGATTGTCAAACTCCTATCTGAAGTGCTCACCCTTCAGCCTTACACCTTTCAAACCTTTACCGCCTTTACAGGAGAAGATGCCCTCTCCCTCATCAAGCAAGAAGACATCGACATCATGATTGTGGACGTCCTTCTCCCCGGCATGTCGGGGCCTGAACTCGTACGAGAAGCATGCCGAATCAAGCCAGAACTCTTTGCCATCATGGTGTCTGGATACACTGACATCGAAAAGGTTCGCGAGTCTTTGAAACTTGGCGTCTATGACTACATTATCAAACCCATTAACATTGAAGAGTTCCTCCATTCTTTGAACCGCCTTGTAGATCATATTCACATGCTTGACGAACGCCGCCTCTATATCCAGAACCTCGAAGCCAAAGTCAAAGAAGCAACCGATAATCTTGCCCATATTTTCTATGAAATTTTTTCTTTTACGATCTACATCCTCGAGGCACGAGATATCAACACCCTTCGACATTCACAGGATGTAGCATGGTACAACGAACTCCTCGGCAAAGAGCTTGGCCTCCCCGAAGAAAGCATCGAAAAACTCCGCAGAGGAGGAATCCTCCACGATATTGGCAAGGTCGGCATCAAGGATGAAATCCTCTTCAAGCCCGGGAAACTTTCTCGAGAAGAGTACGAGACCGTAAAACTCCACCCCCTCATTGGCAAAAAGATCCTCTACCCCATTGAACACTTCGATAATGACATCCTCGACATTGTATCCTTCCACCATGAATGGTGGGATGGAAACGGCTACCCACACGGAAAACGCGGCACAGAAATTCCCCTTTTCGCCCGCATAACAGCCGTTGCTGATGCCTACAGCGCCATGGTTGCCGAACGAGTGTACAAACCCGCAAAAAAACCACAAGAAGCTCTTGACGAACTCCGCCGCTGCAAAGGTTCTCAGTTTGACCCCGACCTCGTTGAAACCTTTTGTAGAGTGATTGAAAAAAATATTTCTCATTAAGGAGAAAACCATGAAAAAGACGATTTTTGTCTTTCTCCTTGCTTTAATCATCACCGGATGTTCACAACACACCAAAACCTCCCCACACACAACCTATACCTTCAAAGGAACCATCGTGGGGATTGATCTCCTTCCCGAACTCGCTGAGATGAACCTCAGCCTCACAAAGAGCCTCATCCAAGATGGCTTCTTATTCCGTAAAGAAGGAAACGCCATTGCCATCAAGCAAATCCGAGTGGACACAACACTCTCCTTTGAAGAGCAAAACAACATCTCGCGAAGCACCCTTGGAAAATGGCATATAGCAAGCCTTCCTTTTCAGACAACTATCTCCCTCACCAACACCCTTTCGCGCACCATTACCATTCAAGGAAAGCTTCTCAGTGGCAACTACAAAGCCTCCCCTATTCTCCTCATCCTTCAAGAAGGCATCAGGGAGTCTCTTCAACAGTACACCAACTACACGGGTTATGGCCACCTCATCAATATGCAAACAAAAAAGCTAACAAACGACATACAAATTTTCCTCAAGGTGGTTATGATAGACTATGAGCGCTGAGAAAACTTTTCTCGCCTCCCTTCACCACGCTGAAGAGCTTTTCGCCCAGCAAGCCTATGCAGAAGCCATCCCCCTCTACCGCCAGCTTCTCGATAACCCGGGCAACAACAAACCCACCATCCTTGAACACCTTGCCCAGAGTTGCTATGCCCTCCACCAATACAAAGAAGCCCTCCGCTACTTCAACTGGCTGGCCACCACTCGCCCTCTCTCTTTACAAGAGAGCCTTCTCCAAGGAGAATGTGCCCTCAAGACCCAAGAGTACGCCCAAGCAAAGGCAATCTTCCACACCATCACAGAATCTTCTCGCTCCCCCCTCTCCTTTCAGGGACTCATACGAGCATCCCTCTTTCTTGGTGAAGACATATCCCCCCTCATCGAAGCCTATCTCCAACTCCCCTCCCTTCAACCCTCTGATATCCTCGCCCTTACTGATGCCATTCTCCCCCTCTTCCCCCAACAGGCAGAACATCTTCTTTCAAAAGCACAAGAAATCTTCCCACAAAACCCCGAAATTCTCATGGGGCTTGCCCACTGTGCCCTCCAAAAAAACGAACGACAAAAAGCCCTCTCCCTCTATCGCCAGATTCTTCTCAAAGCCCCCAACAAATTTCCCGAAGCCATTCTCTTTGTCATAAAAGAAGCTATCGCAAAGAAGGCCTTAAACGAAGCAGAACAACTCATTATGTCCGCTATTACCCAAGGACTCTTCAGTGAAACCACCATTGGAGAACTCGTCCAACTCTATCGAAAGCATTCCCCTCAAAAAGCTATTTCCATCCTCATGACAGCCATCAAGCAAAATCCAACTCATTCATCCCTTTTTTTCCCCCTTATTGAGCTCCTCGCAAGAGAAAAAAACACCGAACAACTCTATACCATTGCCAAACAAGCCTACGAGCAAACAGGAGAACCCCTTCCCCTCAAGATAGCAGGAAGCTATGCTATCACCGTAGGCGATCACCAAAACGCTTGCACCTTTCTCACACAGGTATTTGAACAAACCCACGACAAAGAAAGCCTTGAGCTTCTCCTCGTAAGCCTCTTTTCCCTTCATAACTACCAGACTATTCTTCAACTGGCAACGAGTATCGATGCCAACACCCGATACGAGGCCACAACCTACTATATTATTGCACAGGCATACTACAACCTCAACCAACCAAAAGAAGCCAAACAATGGGCAGAACGAGGAAAATCCCTCTACCCCAACGACCCCAACCTCCTCTATGCCCTTGGAATTGCCCAACTCGCCAACCACAACCCACAGTCTGCCCTTCTGCCACTCACACATGCCCTCAAAATCATTCGCGATCCCGAGATTCTTTTAAGCCTTGGCATCTGCCACTTTGAGCTTCAAAACACCGACGAAGCCATGAAACTCTTCCTCGAATACTGCGACAAAAAACAAAACCCACAAACTTGTTCAAACCTTGCCACGATTACTCTCAGCAAGGGCTATCCCGAGCTTGCCAAACTCCTCGTCAAAAAAGCCCTCCAGATCGATCCCCGTTATCCCCTTACACCAACACTGAAGGAACTCCTATGAAAAAGAATACCCTTTTCATCCTTGTTTTCATTCTCAGCTCCTGCCATCAAGAAAGCTTCATTCTCCTCCGAAACCTCGATCGTGCCGAATGGCTCACAGCCGAACAAATCCTCAAAGAGAGTGGCATCTACCAGGATAACATTACCTCCAATAGCAACCGCATATCCCGATCCTCCAACACCCCACCCCAGCAACTTTCCATTCCCCAAGAAAGCCGTTATATGACCGTTCCCGCCAACAAAGAATTCATTGTCCAACTCAGCGGTGACAACACCCTCATCACCCTCAAATCTACTTCTGGTGGCATCACCTACCTCAAAGACCGCTCAGACCCCGAGCAAAAGCTTTTCGCCTTCCAAGCAAAAGAAACCAACGGAAGAGCCCATTTCCAATACTACAGCCTCGATGGAATCCTCCAGAAAAACCTCTACTACTACTTCAATGTTACTGCCCCAATTGCCACCACGCCCCCATCAACCAACATCGCAACACGAAAGCCTCAACTCTCCACCGAAGAAACCAACACCGCAACCAACACCGTAACCACACCCAAGAACAAAACCCCTGTTGAATGGTTCCTCACCAGTGTAAGAAAACTCCCACCCAGCGAAGCCATCAAAAACCTTGAAAACGCACTCATTGACACCACTTTTTCCGAAACGGACAAAGAAACACTCTCCTACGAACTTATTGAAAACTACCTCAAACAACGCCTCTACAGCCGTGCCTCCAACCGTATCGAAGCCCTTCAGGATGCCACCTATCAGGCATACTACCGCGGACTCTACTACGAAGCCCTTCAGAAACCTGCCCAAGCCCTCGAATACCTTCTGATTGCCCTCAACGCCGGTGGAAGCATCATACCCAAGGCAGTCATCGCCACAGAACGCGTCATGTTAACAAGCGGTGTTTCCGACATCAGCCTCATCTCACAACTCGACAGTCTCACCGCCACTATCAAAGATACCACTCTTAAAGCAGAAGCCCTTTACCAGCTTGCTCGACTCTACGAACAGATCCGGAATACCAAACGCGCGCGAGAACTCTACCAAAGCATCCTCAGCGAATCCTATCCCAAAACATGGAAAACCAAAGCCCAAGAAGCCCTCTCTATCCTCACTTCCCAATTTCAGTGAACCTAAAACCAGGCTGGAACCACCATACTGTTGTGTATACCCCACTTTTCCTTTTCTTCTGGTGAAATAGTAAAGAAGTTTCCTTCCCTGTCATAGATACCAAGCGTATTGGTAAACGCCCAGGTTTTGAGATTCTCATGATACACATGTGTATTCCGAAGATCAAGCTCACGCAAATTTGGTATCTTATGCACCCCTCTCAGGTTGGTTAATCCCACATTATCATGAAGAATCAGCACCTCCAGTTGCACCAGATTAGAGAGAGAACTCACATTGGTGATACGATTCTTCCCCAGATTGAGATAGACAAGATTGGTTAAATGCGAGAGTGGCGTCACATCAACAATACGATTATTATACAGACTCAACCGACGCACCTGCATCAGATTGGTGAAAAATCGCAGATCCACAATATCATACCCCTCAAACCGCAGATTCGTCGAAGACAACACAAAAGCCTCCGAATACGTACGAAAAGCAAGCCTCACACCGGGATCTTTAATACTATCCCATGGAATACTCTGAGCCATCATCAAACAGGGCAAAAGAAAACCTATCCACAGTCCTTTCATTTCAATCTCCTCGTTTCGTCCTCTCTTACATTATCGATATTCTTTGAAGAAACTTGACTTCGTGCAACCTCCTCAGTATACCGCCGTTCAATCCACTCCCGAAGCCCAAAGCGTTCCCGTGGCCAACGAAGAATATCCTCCCACATATCAAGCACCAAACCAAAAGCCCTCCAAAAAACCCTCACCCAATACCATGAACCTATCCGATCCAGCGAAAAATACCAACTCTTCTGCACCAACCAAAACGACAAACTAAAATTCACCAGCCGCAAAAGCAAAACACCATAATCAATGACAGGGTCAAGATAAAACCACCCCAAATACAACCCCGTTTTTTTCGTCTGCAAACTAAAGACAAGAACAGGAAAGGTCAACCAAAAAAGTTTCCACACCCGTTTCCAAAACTCGAGCACCCCCGCACGCATCAGAACAACAATCACAAACAAAACCAAAAAATGAGCAAGGGAAACATCCCAGGATAAAAAAAACTCCCCTATCGACAGCATCGACAGGGGAAGTACTATCCACAACCAAAACTTACTTCGCATTCGATGCAGGCTTCGTCTCCAGCTTCTCCTCTACCAGTTCAATAATCGCCCTTTCAGCACCATCATTAGAACGGTACCCCAGACGAATAATACGAGTGTATCCACCAGGACGATTCGCATAGCGTTTCGCAATATCAGTAAACAACTTGTTAAGCACAGCCTCATCACGAACCGTCTCAAACACTTTACGACGAGAAGCCACTGTATCCGTCTTTGCCTTGGTAATCAACTTTTCAGCAAAAGGACGAATAAACTTTGCCTTTTCAACCGTCGTAATAATCCGCTCATACTTAAACAAACTCGTAGCAAGGTTGCGAACGAGAGCTCGTCGATGGGAAGTGGTACGACTGAGCTTTTTGACTTTATTTCCATGCCTCATAGACTACTCCTCTTCCTCGTTTTCTTCCATCTCTTGTTCCATCTCCTGATCGACAGAACTTCCCTTCAAAGACAGGTTGTACATAGCCAACTTGTCAGAAATCTCTGTGAGCGACTTCTTTCCAAAATTCTTAATCTTCGAGAGAGAAACGGGATCATAATTCACCAAATCCCCGATCGTTGCGATACCCACAGACTTCAAGCAGTTATAGGCACGAGCAGAGAGATGAAGATCCTCTATCGGCTTATCAAGAACCTCAGCTTGACTTACAGCACCCCGTCCAATTTCCACCTCTTCCTCTTCAAACGTCGTCAGAAGAGAGAAATACTTGCGAAGGATAGCCGCAGCCATGGAAACAGCCTCACGGGGATCGATTGTTCCCTTCGTCCAAACCTCAAGAATCACCTTCTCACAGTCCGTTCGTTCACCTACGCGGAAGTCCTCGATGATATAATTCACCCGAGTTATAGGTGAAAACAGGGCATCAACAGGAATCTGAGAAATCACACTCTCCTTAGCCAAGAGATCCTCCGCTGAACGATACCCTCTTCCATACTCAATAGTTACATCCATGTAGATATCAGCATCTTCATTAAGGGTAGCAATCTTCAAATCAGGGTTCACAACTTCTATCGTTCCATCCACAGCAAAATCCTTTGCCAGCAGTTCACCCGGTCCCTTCTTGTGGATGTGAATCACCTTCTTTTCAGAACCATCAACAAGTTTGAGATTGATCTTTTTGATGGCAAGAATAATATCCACCAAATCCTCTTTCACACCCTTAACAGGGTCAAACTCGTGATTCACTCCCTCAATCTTGATAGCAGTAATCGCATACCCTGGAATCGCACTCAACAAGACTCGTCGCAGCGAATTGGCAATCGTTACCCCTACTCCCTTATCAAAAGGATAAATAGCAAACTTACCATAAAAAGGGGTAAATGTCTGCCCATCAAACTTTGTCTCGTGAGGCAAAATAATATCCTTAAACAAAAAACTTTGATTCATCTTCTCCTCCACTACCTTGCGTCAAGGATTACTTGGAGTACAACTCAACAATAGCCTGCTCGTTCACCAGAATACCCTGACACATCTCTGCCCGAGTCGGTAGCGATTTTACAGTAGCCTTCACCTTCGAGAGGTCAATCTCAAGCCAGGATGGAAGCTGTTTGGATGAAGCGGCCTCAAGAGAACGAACAACAACATCGATCTTCTCAGCTCCTGGTGCGAGACTAATCACATCCCCTACCTTCACAATAAGCGAAGGAATATCAACCTTTTCGCCATTCACAAGCACATGACCGTGACGAACGAGCTGACGAGCAGCCTTATGAGAAGGAGCAAACCCACTCACATAAATAACATTGTCAAGCCTTCTCTCCAGATACTGCAAAAGCATTTCACCAGTCACACCTTTGTGACGAGTAGCCATTTCAAAATACTTGCGGAACTGGCGCTCGTATACACCATAATAACGTTTCACTTTCTGTTTCTCGCGAAGCTGTGCACCGTACTCTGTTGTTTTCTTTCGAACAGCCCCATGCATACCAGGAACAGGAGAAGCCTTCCGCTTCTCAAGAGCACACTTCGCAGAATAACAACGATCCCCCTTCAGATAGAGACGAACTCCTTCGCGACGACACAAACGACAAGAAGGTCCAGTATATCTTCCCATAGTGTCTCTCCTTTACCTTTAAACTCTTCTTTTCTTGCGAGGACGGCACCCATTATGAGGAATTGGCGTCACATCCCGCAACGTCTTAATCTTCAAACCCGCAGCAGCCAAGGCACGCATAGCAGCCTCACGACCAGGTCCAGGTCCCTTTACACGAACATGAACATACTGTAATCCATGATACTTTGCCGCCTCAACAGCCTTCTCACAAGCAAGCTGTGCTGCATAAGGAGTTCCCTTCTTTGAACCCTTAAATCCAGCAACTCCAGCACTTCCCCACGCAAGTGTATTACCATTCATATCCGTAAGGGTAATAATGGTATTATTGAAAGTTGCCTGAATGGTAGCAATCCCCTCAATAACATTCTTTTTTTCTTTTTTCTTGGCAGTCGTTCTTGCTTTAGCCATATCTATGCCACTCCTTTACTTTTTCTTCTTAATAGTATTGGGGCGAGGGCCTTTTCGTGTACGAGCATTGGTACGTGTTCTCTGTCCCCGTACAGGAAGTTTGTTTTTATGCCGAAGCCCACGATAACACCCAATATCAATAAGACGCTTAATATTCATCGCCACCTCAGTGCGAAGATCTCCTTCCACCTTATAGTTACTTTCAATAATATCACGGATCTTGGCTAGTTCTTCTTCAGTGAGATCCTTTACCTTCTTGTTCGGATCAATCTTCGCCATTTCCACGATCTTGTTCGCTGTGGTCCGACCAATACCATAGATATAGGTCAAACCAATAAAAACAGCCTTATTACCCGGAATCTCTCTACCCGCAATACGAGCCATCCTCTTCCTCCATTAGCCTCGTTTTGATCCACGCTGGCGTTGTTTGTGTTTTGGGTTATCACACACAACCATAACCAGACCATGTCGTCGAATAACACGACAGTTTTCACATATTCTCTTTACCGATGCACGAACTTTCATACCCACTCTCCTATTTATATCGATACACAATTCTACCCTTCGTTAGATCGTAGGGCGACATCTCGAGGGTAACTTTATCACCTGGGATAATCTTAATCGAGTTGAGCCTCATCTTCCCTGAAATGTGTGCTAAAACACATTTCTTGCTTGGTAATTCCACCTTAAACATGGCGTTGGGGAGTTGCTCCAATACTACCCCATCGACCCGAAGTACATCTTCCTTGTCCATCAGGATCTTAATACCTCCTTTATACGAGAAAATACATCATATATTGTAGCATTTCCGTCGATTTCTGTCAAGATTTTGGCGTTTCGATAATAATCAATCAGTGGCTTTGTCTGTTTCTCGTAGACATCGAGGCGCTTCCTAATGGTCTCTTCCTTGTCATCCTCACGTTGAATAAGCTTTGTTCCATCAACATCACAAACACCTGGTACTTTTGGTGGATGTGTCTTCTCATGGTATACAGCCTGACAGGTAGGACATGTCCAACGTCCCAAAAGCCTCTCGAGGATCACTTCCTGAGGAACACGGAGGTAAATCACATGCGTGAGACGAAGATTCGCATCCAAAGAATCAAATGCCTTTGCCTGTTCTGCCGTTCGTGGAAACCCATCAAGCAAGTAACCCCTTGCACAATCAGGCTGAGAAAGCCTCTCCTTCACCAGTTCAATCACCACCTGATCAGGAATAAGCTCCCCACGAGACATATACCCCTTGATCATCTCCACATCAGCATTCCCCTGGTACTCTCCACGAACAATGGCACGGAAAATATCACCTGTAGAAATATGGGGGATACCAAACTCTTCCTTGATCATTGCTGCCTGCGTACCCTTTCCTCCTCCAGGAGGCGCTATCAACGCTACCCTCACCATCTTACTTACTCCTTAAACTCCGCTTCTCAATAAAACCATCGAGACGGTGCATAAGAAGCTGAGATTCAATTTGCTTCAATGTTTCCAATGCCACATTGACCATAATGAGAAGCGATGTGCCTCCCATCAAGTAAGCGAGCTGAGCAGGAATATTGATATATCGCAGGACAAATGTAGGAAGAAGAGCAATCACACCAATGAAGATAGCACCAGGAAGCGTAAGCCTATACAACACCCCGGCAATGTAAGACTCCGTCTGACTCCCGGGGCGCACACCGGGGATGAAATCCCCTCTCCGTCGAAGGTCTTCAGCAATATCATGCGGATTCAACTCAACTTCGAGGTAAAAATAGGCAAAAAATACGATAAACAAGAAGTACACCACATTGTAGAGGGCATGCCCATGCTGTGCCAATGTCTCAAGAGACCTCATTACAGGCACATCCCACACCCTTCTCAAGAAGCTAAAAATCGGCGTAAAGAACATCATGAGCGAGCTTCCAAAAATAATAGGGATCACACCTGTAGGATTGATCTTAAAGGGAAGAGAAGAGGCAATACCCTGAGCTCCCGCACGTCGAGTATGCTGAATAGGAACGTGTCGAAGAGCCTGTTCCTCAAACACAACCAGCACAATAACCAAAAAGAAGATACCCAACACCACAATAAGGTTCATTGGATCCATAGTTCCTTTTTGCACCTGAAGCACAAGCTGAATCAGAGCCTGAGGCAAACGGGCAATAATACCCGCCATAATCAGAATGGATACACCGTTACCGATGCCCCGCTCCGTAATCTGCTCACCCATCCACAGAAGGACAAGGGTACCCGCCGTTACCGTAAGTGAAAACACCACAATAAAAGCCACAGGCGAAAAGGATGAAAGAATAAACTGAGGAGCCGAACTAACAAGACTTCTCGCATACAAAAATCCCTGAATCAGGGTCACAATCACCGTACCATAACGGCTATACTGGAGAAACTTTTTTCTTCCCTCTGGTCCCTCTTTGAATTCACGATCCAAAGAAGGGAAAATAGCCTTCAAAAGCTGCATAATGATCATTGCCGTAATGTAAGGCATAATACCCAGAGAAAAAATAGAAATGTTCTCCCGAGCACCGCCAGAAAAGAGGTTCATGAGATTACCAAAAGCACCTTCATCAAAAAAAACACGGTTTCTCAAAAGCTCAGCCAAATCAACTCCTGGAACAGGTATATGAGCACCAATACGGTAAACAACCAACATTCCCACCAAGAAGAGAAACCGCTTCCGAAGATCCTCAACCTTAAAAATATTCAAAAATGCTTTGATCATGAGAACCTCTTTTCCGTCGTTATTTTATAATAATTCAATGGTAGAACCCATCTTTTCAAGAACCTCTTTAGCACGAGCAGAAAGAGCATCAACCTTCAGCTTGAGGTTTTTGACCTTGAGTTCACCATTCAACAAAACCTTCACAGGAGCGTTCGTATGCCGAATAAGCCCCATTTCCTCCAGTGTCGTATAATCAACCGTAGCCCCGTCCTGAAAACGATTGAGCATTGCCGTCGTCACAATGTTGTACACAACCTTGTGGGGATTCTTAAACCCACGCTTGGGCAAACGACGATACAGAGGCATCTGACCACCCTCGTATCCAGGACGAATCACCGCACCAGCACGAGCCTTCTGCCCCTTATGCCCACGGCCACATGTCTTTCCACGACCGTTTCCTGTACCACGTCCAACAACTTTGGGGGCTTTTCTTGCTTTGGGATTGGGTTTTATTGTCAATACAGCCATACTACCCTCCGCTTATTCCTTACCAAACATCTTTTCAACGGTAATACCACGTCGCTCAGCCACTTCCTTTGCATCCATAAGCTGCATCAAACCGTTCATCGTCGCCTTCACCAAATTAATGCTATTAGTAGAACGAAGCGACTTCGTAAGCACATCATGAATACCAACAAGCTCAAGCAACGGACGAACAGCACCACCAGCAATCACTCCTGTACCCTTGGAAGCAGGGCGAAGAACAACCACGCCACTCTTATACTTTCCAATCACCTCATGAGGAATAGTAGTGCCCTTGATGTTAATCCGTACAGCCGACTTAATAGCCTTATCCTTTGCTTTACGAATCGCATCAGCCATTTCATTAGCCTTACCATAGCCAAAACCAACCATTCCTTTACCATTTCCCACAACCACAAGAGCATTAAAACGGAAGCGTTTTCCTCCTGTGGTTACCTTGGCAGCACGACGAATACTTACAACCTTTTCCTGCCATTCCTGCGTTTGTGCTTTATTCTCTGCCATACTTCACCTCGTTTTAAAATTGTATACCGGCTTTGCGACAAGCATCAGCCAAAGCCTTTACCTTGCCATGGTACTTGTAGCCATTGCGATCAAAAACCACCTTTTTGATCTTAAGTGCCTTAACCTTCTCAGCAACAGCCTGCCCAATAACCTCAGCACTGGCAATATTCTTACCAAGCTTTTTGTCTTTGAGCTCCTTGCTGATCGAGGACACACAACCAAGTACCTTGTTCTCAGCATCAACAATCTGCACATAGAGATACTTGTTCGACTTGTACACAACCAATCGGCACGCACCTTCTTCAACTTTGAGGTGTTTTTTGCTGCGCTTTTTTGCCTTCTCAAAACGCTCAAGCTTACTCTTTACCTTGTCAATCATAGCTTCACCTCACTTATTTCCCTGTTTTCCCTTCTTTGAGTCTCACATGCTCGTCAACATAACGAATACCTTTGCCCTTGTAGGGTTCAGGTGGCTTAATTTCACGAATATTGGCAGCAACCTGCCCAACCAGCTGCTTATCCACTCCAGAAACCTTGAGTACGGTATTGTTATTCTCAAGCGTGAGGGTAATCCCCTGAGGAGGAACAAACTCCACAGGATGAGAAAAACCAACCGTACACACCAACTTCGTACCACGAAGTTCCCACTTGTAACCAAGTCCCTGAATGGTAAGCTGCTTAGAAAACCCTTCAGAAACACCCTTCACCATATTGCGAACAAGTGCCCAGTACAAACCAACATACGCACTGGCCTTATACACCTCTTTGGGCTTTACCATCACTTTACCATCAGCTACTTCAATAGAAACATAGTACGGAAGAAACTTCTGAGAAAGTTTTCCAAGCTTTCCTTCAACGGTTAATGTATCCGTATCCACCTTCACATTCACACCAGAAGGCAGGACAATGGGCTTTTTCGCTAATCGTGACATATGCCCTCCTTACCAAACATAACAGATAACTTCCCCACCAACACCCAGGTTGCGAGCCTCTTTGTCTGTCATCACACCCCTGGAAGTGGTGAGAATAGCAATACCGTAATTGTTATAAACCCGAGGAATTGCATCAGCCTTCACATACACACGACGACTCACCTTACTCACACGCTTGATGCCCTGAAGAACCGATTTACCATTAACATATTTGAGTTCCACGGTGTAGGAATAACGATCTCCCTCGGCGTCCTTAAAATCAACAATATACCCTTCTCTCTTGAGAATGGAGAGAACCTCACTCATCATCACCGACTTTGAGACATTCACCGTGGCATGCATTCGAGCAACGGCATTCCGAATCTTGGTAAAAGCATTCGCCAATCTATCCATATCCATCTCCACTCTCAGTTTTACCAGCTGGATTTGCGAACACCAGGCAAGAGCCCTTCAGAAGCCATCTTGCGGAAACAGAGACGGCACAATCCAAAATCTCGAATATAGGCTCTCGGACGTCCACAAATATTACAGCGATTATACTCTCTCACTTTAAACTTCTTTGACTTTTTCCACTTGACAATCATCGACTTCTTTGCCATAGACCCTCCTTACTTTTCCTTAAAAGGCATACCCATAAGCTTCAAAAGCTGATATGCCTCATCATCGGTTCTGGCAGTCGTCACAAAGGTAATATCCATACCACGGATTTTTTTAATCTTGTCGTAATCAATTTCAGGAAACACAAGCTGTTCACGAAGCCCAATAGTATAGTTCCCACGACCATCAAAACTCGAAGGAGAAACTCCTTTAAAGTCCCGTACACGAGGAAGTGCAATAGAAATCAGCTTATCCAGAAAATCGTACATACGAGCACCACGCAGCGTCACCTTCACACCAATAGGCATTCCCTCTCTCAAATGGAAGTTTGAAATAGAGACGCGTGCATAGGTCTTCACTGCCTTCTGCCCTGCGATGAGGGTAATCTCATCCACAACAGGATCAATAGCACCCTTGTCCTGTACGGTATCCTTACCCACACCAACATTGATAACGATCTTCTCAAGCCTTGGAATCTGCATAGATGATGTATACTTGTACTGTTCCTGAAGCTGTTTTCGCACTACCTCGACATAGTGCTTCTTCAAGCGAGGAACATAGCCACTGGCAAGCGGTGTTGCTGCCTTTGCGTTTGATTTAGCCTTTGCCATGATTAACTCCTCGTCTCTTCAAATTTGTATCCACACTTCTTACAAGCTCGATACTTACTTCCATCTTTATCAACAACGACCTTCACGCGCACACCCTTGTTACACTTTGGACAGAAAAGCATAAGGTTCGAAGCATGGATAAATGTCTCTACCTCAACAAAACCACCATTGGGATGATCCTGTGAACGGCGAACAGCCTTCTTCACAAGATTAATTCCCTTCACAACGGCTTTTTCCGCCTTTCGGTCAACACAAATGACTTCAGACTTCTTGCCCTTATCGCGTCCTGCAATAACAACTACAGTATCACCCTTTCGTATCTTCATAAGCATCTCCTAAAATACTTCCGGAGCAAGCGAGATAATCTTCATAAAATTCTTATCTCGAAGCTCTCTCGCCACAGGTCCAAATATACGAGTCCCACGAGGTTCGCCCTGCTTGTTAATAAGCACAGCCGAGTTACGATCAAAGCGAATCACAGAGCCATCCTTTCGACGAATCTCTTTGGTAGTACGCACTACAACAGCCCGCACAACCTCTCCCTTCTTCACACCAGAATTCGGAAGAGCGATCTTCACACTCGCGATAATCGTATCTCCTACAGAAGCATAACGGCGATTTGTACCACCCTCAACATGGAAGCACTCAATCACCTTAGCTCCAGAATTATCTGCTACTGTTAGACGGGTTCCCAACATTACCATAGTGCGCCTCCCTTAATCCTTTGTCTCAATGACTTTTGTAACAATCCAGCGTTTTGTCCTGGAGAGCGGCCGAGAAAACACAACCTCTACCACATCACCAACATGTGAAGAGTTATTCTCATCATGAGCATACACCTTCAGCGTACGACGAACCTGCTTCTCATACTGAGGATGTCTCTCTTGTCTCTCCACAGCCACAACACGGGTTTTGTCCATCTTATCTCTCACCACTGTACCAATCAGCGTCTTTGCCTTCTTCTGTTCCATACTTAGTTCTCCTTAGCCTGTTTCAGTTCCATCTCTCGGAGAAGCGTGTTAATAACAGCAATCTCGCGACGAAGATTTCGTTTCTCCATCGGATTAGCCAGCTTCTCACTACGGGAACGAAAACGAAGCTGCATCAACTTCTGTTGAAGATCGCTACGCAACTTCAGGAGTTGCTCCCTATTCAACTGTCTGAGTTCTTTTACCTTTTTGGTTGCCATACTCCCCCCTTACGCATCAATACGTTTCACAAACTTGGTAGTAATGGGAAGTTTGTGGCCAGCAAGTCGGAAAGCCTCTTTTGCCTCTTCTTCAGAGAGACCAGCAATCTCAGCAATCACACGACCGGGCTTCACCACTGCAACCCAACCATCAGGCATACCTTTACCCTTACCCATACGGACCCCCTCGCCCTTCTTTGTATAGGGCTTGTCGGGGAAAATCCTTAACCACATCTTCCCGGATTTGCCAAGCTTTCGGCTGATAGCCACACGAAAAGCCTCAATCTGCCGATCAGTAATCCAGGCAGCCTCCAGGGCAATCAGTCCATAATCACCAAAAGAAACCATCTCTCCTTTATGCGCGATTCCTTTCATGGTTCCGCGCTGTTGCTTACGATACTTTGTTCTACTTGGGAAAAGCATTAGCGTCTCCTTCTCTCTACGTTGTCTCTATAGATCCATACCTTGATACCAATCACACCCATCTCGGTATAGCTCTCAGACACACAGTAATCAATATTGGCAGAGAGAGTAGCCAGAGGCAAACGACCCTCTTTAAACTCCTCTGTTCGGGCAATTTCCGCTCCATTGAGTCGTCCAGAAATACGAATCTTGATACCCTTTGCACCACTCTTCATAGCATTGCGGATAGCCTGCTTAATAGCCCGCTTATAACCAACACGACGCTCAATCTGACGAGCAATATCCTGACCAACCACACTGGCATCAAGTTCAGGAACCTTAATCTCTTTCACAGAAACAGAGACACGACGATCTTCTTTAACCAGCTTCTGCAGCTCTTTGGTAATAGCCTCAATCTCTGCTCCCTTCTTTCCAATAATCTGACCAGGGCGGGCAGCATGAATAGTCACTCTCACCTGATCGCTGAAACGCACAATCTCAATGTGGGAAACAAATGCCGCTCCATAATTCTTCCGAATATAGGTACGAATCTTGTGGTCTTCCAACACATTGTAAGCATAATCTCTATCGCTATACCACACAGAATCCCAACCACGACTAATTCCCAATCGCAAACCATTAGGATTTACTTTCTGTCCCATAGCATCACCTCTTCATCTTATTCCATCACCTTGACCACAACTGTCAGGTGAGACATTCTTCGATGAATAATGTCTGCCCGACCACGTGCACGAGGCATAACACGCTTGAAGGCTCCAGCCTCATCCACAAAAATACGGTCAATCACCAACACCGAATTCCTCGCATCAGGATAGCGATTCACAAAATTGGCACGAGCTGAAGCCAGAACCTTGTAGATCATCTTTGCTCCCTTGTTTGGCAACAGCTTCATAATATCCATCGCTTCCTGCAATTCCTTGCCCTTCAGAATCTTTATCAGCTTGCGCAACTTAAGCGGCGAAATGCGCAAAAAGCGTGCTCTTGCTACTGCATTCATGGCTTTACTCCATCTTAAGCTTTCTTTGCCCCGGCATGTCCACGGAATATGCGTGTAGGAGCAAACTCACCAAGCTTATGCCCAACCATATTCTCGTTTACAAAAACCGGAACAAATATTTTACCATTATATACCTGAATTGTCAAGCCAATCATCTCTGGAATGATCGTTGAACGCCGAGACCATGTTTTAATGGGCTGTTTCTCCGATGCATTCTGCATGGCTATGACTTTCTTGTAGAGCTTCGCATCTACATAAGGTCCTTTCTTTACCGAACGACTCATAGGCTCACCTCTCGTTATTTCTTACGCGACAAGATATACTGGTTGGTATACTTGTTCTTTTTGCGTGTCTTGTATCCCTTTGCTGGGACATTGGTTCGGCTCACAGGGGTTGGATAACCCTTCTGCTTACCACGTCCACCACCATGGGGGTGATCAACCGCGTTCATTGCTGTACCACGAACCGTAGGTCGAATACCAAGATGTCGCGCATGACCCGCCTTACCCAAAACAATATTAATACGGTCAGAGTTAGAAACCTCGCCAACCGTTGCCATACACACCTGAAGCACCATGCGAATCTCTCCTGATGGCATGCGAAGAATAGCATACTTCCCTTCACGACCATCAAGCTTCGCATAAGCACCGCCCGATCGAGCAATCTGGCCACCCTTTCCGGGCTTAAGCTCAACATTGTGCACCAACGTACCAACAGGAATGTTCTTCAACGGCAACGCATTACCTGGTTTGATCTCAACATGCTCGCCACTCTCGACAAAATCACCGACTTTTAAATCCTTTGGCGCCAAAATATAGCGCTTCTCTCCATCGACATAATGCAAGAGGGCAATACGAGCGGTACGGTTGGGATCATATTCAATAGCAACAACCTTAGCAGGCACATTCCACTTATCGCGCTTAAAATCAATAATACGATAGAAGCGCTTATTCCCACCACCACGATGCTCAACGGTAATACGACCCTGACTATTGCGGCCGTCTCCGCGCCCTCGTTTTGTACCACCAATCAGTGTTTTCTCGGGTTCTGACTTGGTGATCTCGCTGTAGTCATAACTCACCCGGTGTCGAAGTCCGGGGGTGACCGGCTTAAATCTCTTCAATCCCATAGTTTTCCCTCATGTCCTTCAATTTTTAGGCTTTAAAAAAGTCGATCTCGCCCTTAGCAAGGGTTACAATCGCTTTCTTTCGCCACTTCGTCAAACCTGACTGCATCCGCACTCGCTTCCACTTAGGGTGAACCTTGGTAACATTTACCTTGGCAACCTCAACTCCCTTGTAGGCAGCCTCTACGGCCTTTGCGATCTCAATCTTGTTTGCATCCATGGCTACTTCAAACACATACTTCTTCTGCTCTTTGAGCCTGCTGCTCTTCTCTGTAATCACAGGAGCCAACAGAATAACACTCGGTTCTCTCATATTCACACTCCACTATCCAAAAATCCTGACAAACCGCTCATCGAGAAGCGTAAGGGCTTTGTCCGTAATATAGATTCGATCAGCGTAAACCAGTGGGAGAATATCCATCTGATCAACGTACATCACCGTCACATTAGGAAGATTTCGTGTAGAGAGATAGAGTGCCTTGTTCTGAGCCTCGGTCACAATCACCATCTTCTCCTTTGGATCAACACAGTAGGAAGCAAAAGCCTTCAAGAATGCCTTGGTCTTCATCTCCTGATAGGTAAACCCTGAGATAACACGCAGACGTCCCAATTCATTCATCTTTGAGAATACAGAAATATACGCTTTTGCCTTCATCTTTTGATTGATCTTCAATGAGAAGTCCCGAGGTTTTGGACCAAAGATCACTCCACCACCTCGCCAAAGAGGAGAACGAATCGAACCCGCACGAGCACGACCCAGTCCCTTCTGACGCCAGGGCTTCTTTCCTCCACCACGAACTTCGGACTTGGTCAATGTAGAAAGCGTTCCCTGTCTCTCGTGAGAAAGACGAGCCACAACAGCTTGATAGATGGAATGCTCAGAGACATTCTCTGGCTTATCTACCACTACCATCTTTACATCGAGGGAACCGCTTTTCGTACTTCCCTGAAACACATCCAGCTTCATTGCCTTACTCCTTTACCGAATCTCTCACCATCACGTAGCTGTTCCGTGCACCAGGAATAGCCCCCTTAATAAAGAGGAGACGCTTTTCCGCATCAACACGAACCAACTGCTGATGGAGCACAGCCACATTGGTATTCCCGTAATGTCCGGGCATTTTCTTTCCCTTCCAGACCTTTGCAGGGAAGGTATGTCCACCGATAGAACCTGGACGTCTATGCCAGTGTTTTGCACCGTGAGAAGCAGGTCCCCCATGGAAACCATACCGCTTCATTACTCCCGCAAAACCACGACCCTTCATCACACCGAACACATCAACATACTTCACTTCCTGGAGTGCCTGCAAAAACTGACCATCCTCATAGATAGCCGGCGTATTCAAACGCACCTCGCGAATATAACGAGGTTCGGCACCGTCAAAATCGTACCCCAGGATAGCAGCCACATAACCATCTCTATCCTGTGTTCGTGTGCCCAAAAGAATCATGTCGGAAAAGTCAACAACCGTCACGCCAACAAGCTCCCCGTCAACATACATCTGCGTCATACCTAGCTTGCGTCCAATAATACCGACCTTTTTCGCTTTCATACTACTCCACCTATTATATAGTGTAAGGCCACCTCGCTCTTTGTACAAAGATGGCCTTGAAAAACTCTTGCCTCACCAAGCAGGAAACCCCGCTTTTCCATCACCTCTTGCAACAAACCCTATCCTATTCCGCCTACTGTTTGATCTCAATTTCAACCCCAGCAGGAAGCTGCAACTCAGAAAGAGCAGCAATCAGCTCTGCCGAAGGATCGAGAATATCAACCAAACGCTTGTGGATACGAATCTCAAACTGTTCGCGAGAATCCTTATCCACATGAGGAGATCGCAACACCGTGTACTTGCGAATACGGGTAGGAAGGGGTATCGGACCCGATACCCTTCCCCCTTTATTCTTCACGGTTTCAACAATCATCTTGGCGGATCTGTCAATCAACGCAGCATCGTATGCTTTCAATCTGATCCTAATCCTGCTCACAATCGCCTCACTCGCCTTTATTCGATGATATTTGTCACAACACCAGCACCAACCGTTCTACCACCCTCGCGGATAGCAAAACGCATACCCTTTTCAATAGCCACATTCACGATCAGCTCAATGGTCATGTTCACATTATCACCGGGCATAACAAGATCAGCACCCTTAATAGCAACGATGCTTCCTGTTACGTCAGCAGTTCTGATATAGAACTGAGGACGGTATCCAACATGGAAAGGAGTGCTTCGACCACCCTCTTCTTTCTTCAGCACGTACACTTCAGCCTCAAACTTCTTGTGAGGAGTAATCGAACCAGGCTTAGCAAGCACCATACCACGGCGGATCTCATCCTTTTCCACACCGCGGAGGAGAAGACCAACATTATCACCAGCAAGACCTTCATCAAGAAGCTTTCTGAACATTTCCACACCGGTAACGGTAGTCTTTCTTGTTTCCTTGTAACCGACAATTTCAACTTCCTCACCTACCTTGATCTTTCCGCGCTCAATTCTTCCGGTTGCCACAGTACCACGACCAGTGATCGAGAAAATATCTTCGATAGGCATCAAGAAAGGCTTGTCAAGTTCACGCTGAGGTTCCTTGAAGTAGTTATCAAGAGCTTCAGTGAGTTGCTTAATACAAGCATACTCTGGAGCATTAGGATCTGTCGAAGTAGACTCGTTAGCAAGAAGAGCAGATCCACGAATGATAGGAATCTCATCACCAGGGAACTGATAAGAGTTGAGAAGCTCGCGAATATCCATCTCAACGATGTCGATGAGTTCTTCATCACCCTTAGCAATTTGGTCAACCTTGTTCAAAAACACCACAATCGAAGGCACGTTCACCTGACGAGCAAGAAGCACGTGCTCACGAGTCTGGGGCATCACACCGTCAGTAGCTGCCACTACAAGAATAGCACCATCCATCTGAGCAGCACCGGTAATCATGTTCTTGATGTAGTCAGCGTGCCCAGGACAGTCCACGTGAGCATAGTGACGCTTATCCGTCTCATACTCAACGTGAGCGGTGTTAATCGTAATACCACGAGCCTTTTCTTCAGGAGCATTGTCAATTTCATCATAACGACGAGCTTTAGCCTTCCCCTGAAGAGCAAGATACTTCGTAATAGCAGCCGTCAAAGTTGTTTTACCATGGTCAACGTGACCAATCGTACCAACATTTAAATGCGGCTTTGTTCTCTCAAACTTACCTTCAGCCATTGTCTATCCTCCTTTTGGTTATTGCTATTTCTTCAAAATGGCATCCCAGTTTGCCTTGGGAACCTCAGCATAATTCGAAAACACCATCGAGTAGTTTGCTCGTCCCTGAGAAAGCGAACGCAAAGTTGTTGCATATCCAAACATCTCTCCCAGAGGCACCTTTGCCGTCACCAGACGAGCATTCCCCTTCTGTTCCATTCCCTCGATCTTGGCACGACGAGCACTAAGATCTCCAATAACATCACCAAGATAATCCTCAGGAACAATCACATCCACTTTCATAATAGGCTCAAGAAGAACAGGATCAGCCTGAGCCATGGCATCTTTGAAACCCTTTGATGCAGCAATCTTAAACGCCATTTCCGAAGAGTCCACTTCATGGTAACTACCATCCAGCACATTCACACGAACATCCACCACAGGATAGCCACCAATCACGCCATTATTCATAGCCTCTTCCACACCCTTTTGAATAGCAGGGATAAACTCCTTCGGGATGCGTCCACCAACAACCTTGTCAACAAACTCAAAACCAGCTCCCTCAGGAAGAGGCTCAATCTCCATAATCACATGACCATACTGACCCTTACCACCACTCTGTCGAATATACTTGCTTTCGACTTTAGCACTCTTACGAATCGTTTCACGATAAGCAACCTGAGGCTTACCTACATTCGCCTGAACCTTAAACTCGCGCAGCATACGGTCGACAATAATCTCAAGGTGAAGCTCTCCCATACCATAGATAAGCGTCTGACCCGTTTCCTCATCCGTTCGTACACGGAAAGTAGGATCCTCCTCCTGAAGCTTGCGAAGAACCTCATTCATCTTATCAATATCATCCTTGCTCTTCGGTTCGATAGCCACATTGATCACCGGTTCAGGGAAATCAATAGCCTCAAGCACAACCTTACGCTCTTCACCACAGAGCGTATCTCCAGTAATCGTATCCTTCAAACCAACCACAGCAATAATATCACCAGCTGTCACAAAATCAATCTCATCACGCTTATTGGCATGCATACGAAGCAAACGAGCTACACGCTCCTTCACACCCTTCGTAGCATTGTACACATAGCTCCCTTTTTCAAGCTTACCCGAATACACACGCACAAAAACCAATTTACCCACAAAAGGATCAACCATCACCTTAAAGGCAAGACCAACAAAGGGCTCACTATCAACAGTCTTACAGATCACTTCCTGACCTGTAGCAGGATCAGTTCCCTTCACAGCTGCAATATCAAGAGGTGAAGGAAGATAATCCCTCACCGCATCCAGCATAAGCTGAACACCCTTATTCTTAAGAGCGCTTCCACAAATCACAGGGAAGACCTTACACTGAATAACAAGCTTCCGGAGCCCCGCCTTGATCTCCTCAAGAGTCAACTCTTCACCATTGAGATACTTCTCAAGAAGCGCATCATCCGACTCACACACCGTCTCCACAACATGATGGCGAAACTCTTTCACCTTTTCTTTGTACTCCTCAGGAACAGGCTTCAACTCATACTTCATCCCTTCCTGATCATCATTCGACCAGTCATAAGCCTTTTCCTCAATCACATCAATCACACCAACAAAGGTAGACTCAGACCCCATAGGAACCTGAATAGGCAGCGCCTTTACACCCAGCTTTTTCTTCATCGAGTCCACAGCAGCATAGAAATTAGCCCCAACCTTGTCCATCTTGTTGATGAAAGCAATACGGGGAACATTGTACTTGTCTGCCTGACGCCATACGGTTTCAGACTGAGGCTCCACACCCTCTCCAGCATCAAACACAGCAATAGCACCATCAAGCACACGAAGGGAACGCTCAACCTCGGCTGTAAAATCCACGTGACCCGGAGTATCAATAATATTGATCTTAATATCCTTCCAGAAACAGGTGGTAGAAGCACTGGTAATGGTAATACCACGCTCCTTCTCCTGAATCATCCAGTCCATTTCAGCAGCACCCTCGTGCACCTCACCAATCTTATGCGTCTTCCCCGTATAGTAAAGGATACGCTCTGTGGTGGTTGTCTTACCAGCATCAATATGTGCTGCAATACCAATATTACGCACCTTATCAAGAGGATAAATCTTTTCAGCAGCCATACCCTCTCCTTACCAGCGATAATGAGCAAAGGCTCGATTGGCCTCTGCCATTTTAATCGTATCTTCTTTCTTCTTCACACAAGCACCCGTTCCATTGAAGGCATCAACCAACTCGCCGCCAAGCTTCTCAATCATCGAATGACCTTTGCGCTTTGACGAAAGCGTCACCAACCAACGAAACGCAAGGGCAAGCTGACGTTCAGGGCGAACCTCAACAGGAACCTGATAGGTAGCACCACCCACACGACGAGAACGAACCTCAATAGGAGGCTTGATATTCTCAAGAGCCTTTTCAAAAGCCTCAAGAGGCGGAAGCTTTGTCTTCTGAGAAAGATAATCCATTGCCCCATAGACAATCTTTTGAGCAACAGTCTTTTTCCCATCCCGCATCACACGATTGATAAATTTCGCAACAAGAACACTTTTATACTTTGGATCCGGTGCAATCGGACGAACCAACTTTGCTGTTTTCTTTCTTGGCATATTTCACCCTCTTCTCTTACGATTTTGGTTTCTTGGCACCATACTTGGAGCGGCTTGTGAAACGCTTTTCTACACCAAGCGCATCCAAAGTACCACGAATAATATGATAACGCACACCAGGAAGGTCTTTCACACGACCTCCACGTACAAGCACCACAGAGTGCTCCTGCAGATTGTGACCAATACCAGGGATATACGCTGTCACTTCTATCCCATTACTCAACCGCACCCTCGCAATCTTACGCAAAGCAGAGTTTGGCTTCTTCGGCGTCATAGTGGTCACCTTAACACAAACCCCTCTCTTTTGAGGATTTCCTTCAAGAGCTGGCGATTTGCTCTTATAGAGCACCTTTTGTCTGCCCTTCCGCACCAGTTGATTGATCGTTGGCATACCAAATATCTCCTTGTCCTTTTTTCAGGAAATTAAAGTGAACAATATTATAAACCAAAAACAAATCTTTGTCAAGTTAAAAGCCCTTTTTAGACTAAAGAAGAGAGAAAATTTTCGGTTGATACAACAAAAAACCTCTCAGTCATCGCATGGTTGTAGCAACATCATAAAGAAAGATAGGAAACGGTAAATTTAAAAAAGAACAAAACCCTGACCAAAGGCTGGGTTGGCTCACATGCCACGTGCTTACTTCCGACTCTTTCTCTTCTTGTCTTGTTTCAGCATGTTTTTTTTTACCGTGGGAGAAAAACAGAGATAGGTAAAGAGCACAACCTATATATGCTCCTCATTTATCACACTTCGCGACCAAGAGGCTCTTTCTTTGTTTCAGCTACGAAAACACGACAACACAGAGTGAACCTTTGTCAATTTTGTAAAATATCAGTTAAGCAAAGAATTTTTCTTAAACTCTTCTGGGATTCTATAACCCAGATAAGAATGAAGTCCTTTTCTGTTATAAAATATTTCAATATACTGAATCCCAAGCTCAGAATGAAATAGTAAACCTCTGTCAGGATTTCTGTTTAAACATGCCATTTCCAGAGCACAAATTACCAACAGAGTATCTGGCTTACGAGACATAGACCATCTCCTCTCCTCCTTATGTATCTCACCGTGCAGGTAGCGGCTCCTTCCCTGTTTCAGCTGAACTCTTTCCATGATCAAAAATAAGGCAAGGGCATAGCCACCGATTCCCCGCTTTTGCGATGCCAAGAGCATCGTCCTCTTTTTGGTTATCAGGGCACCCCCTCATACTCTCTACCCTTTCAAAAACTTGCGAAATTTAGCCTATTGCCTTATGATATGCTTATGAAGCTTAAGGGGCGTGTATGAAAAAAGCATTTATTTTCTTCTGGAGTCTCTGCTTTACCCTTACGTTAATCGCACAAGAGTCGGAAAATCCAGCCGAAACTTCGCCTACACAAACTCCACCGCAAGAAACAACACCCATACCAGCTAGTCAACCTGCACCCACACCGTCAGAAAAAACTCCTCAACCAACCACATCAAAACCTACAGCCAGTGACAGTATAAATGAACAGCGTCTTCTCCAAATGATTGCCAACAACCCTACGGACCGAACAGCCTACAATCGCCTCTTAGAATACTACAAGGCGAAAGGACTCATTCAGGACCACCTTAAGATTCTCATCAAAGCTATACAAAATATTGGCGGAAACCTTTCCTATTATATTGCCATGGGGGATGATTACATACAACTCCAGGACTACTCCAAAGCCCTGATCTCCTACCAATACGCTCTCAAAGAATCCCCCAAAAACCCTGTTGTCTACCTCAAGCTTGGCAATGTACACCTTCTCCAGAAAAACTACTACAGTGCTGAAACAGCCCTCCTCGCTGCCCTTTATTATGGGGGAAAAAGCGGTCAAATCAATGTTGCCCTCGCTTACCGAATGCTTGGGCAATGCTACGAGGGTGTAAAAAACTATGTTGAATCCCTGAAATGGTACCAAAAAAGTTATCAACTCGAGCCTTCTTCAGAAAACAAAGCCCTTGTCGAACGAATTCAATCCATGGCTACGAATAGATAAACACCCCATAGGGCGTCTGAAGCACCACCTCATTGTGAGGACCTTGTGCAGCCTCAATCCTTCCCACTATCCTTGCCTCAATCTGAAAACGCCCGGCAAGAGTGATCAACTCCTGTGCCACTTCAGGTGAAGTGTAGATTTCAAGCCTGTGCCCCATATTGAACACCTGATACATCTCTCTCCATTCCACTCCTGTCTTTTGAATAGCGAGAAACAGGGAAGGTACGGGAAAGAGGTTGTCCTTCACATAACGAAGGGCTTTGCCAAAATTTTTGCATTTCACTTGTCCACCACCTGTACAGTGCACCATGCCATGGATAGCCTCCCGATAGCGAGCAAGAATCTCCTTCACAACGGGAAGGTAGGTGCGGGTAGGAGAGAGGAGCGCCTCCCCCACCGTGAACGACGAACCAGGAAGGAGATCTTCGAGATGATAACTTCCCTGATAGACATTACTCTCTTCAATGGTTGGTGAAAAACTCTCCGGATAACGCTTAGCATAATCATGGGAGAGAAGTTGATGACGAGCAAGCGTCAAACCATTTGAACCAATACCAGAATTTGGCACCTTTTCATACGAGGCCTGCCCCGTAGAGGAAAAGCCTACGATCACATCACCAACTTGCATACTCATCGGAAGCACCTCTCCCTCTGAGAGCGAAGCCACAGCCGTAGCATCCACCACTATTGTTTGCACAAGATCCCCAACATCGGCTGTTTCCCCACCTGTCATGATACACTCCACACCATAGGGTTTCAGGCTTTCAAAAAAATGAATATACCCATGAATAACCTGCTTGATCGCCTCCCCATCAACACGATGAGCATTCCTCCCGATGGTATTCGAAAAAACAAAGGGTCCAACAGCCCCCACACATGCCATATCATCAAGATTCATCACCGCTGCATCCTGAGCAAGCCCCACATACCAATGAGACTGTCCACTCTCTCGAGCCATCAAATAGGCCACACTCGATTTTGTCCCACTGCCATCGGCATGCATAACAAGATACTCTCCCTTCTGAAAGGGATTGGGCACAATCTTACAAAAACTCCCGGGGAAAGCCCCTTCATCAACGTTCTGCAGAGCAGCGTGAACATCCTCTTTGGTTGGGGAAACCCCTCGCGAACGATACTTCTCCATGAGAACCTCTTCCTCTCTTGAATACGGGTATTATAAGGAGGAAAAAGGTTCCCTGTCAAAAAATCCCCCCAACCAAAAGAGCACAAATCTTTCCTAAAACACCAAAACAACACCGAGAGTATAACCACTCCCCATCGTTGTCCATCTCCAATAACTCACCAAAGAAAGCGGCACAATATACCCGACTATCCACTTCGTATAAAGCTGAAGTGAAAACGAAGCAAAATCATCCCTCTCATTCCCATCAAAGAGATTGATGTAAGATCCTCCCAATACAGCCCCCACCGTCTCAAGATACAAAGGCCAAAGCCCATACCCCATTTTTGTCACAAAGCCCTTCCAGATTTCACCCTCGACACCAGCAAAACCCTGATACAATCTCCCACTTTCATACGAATGAGAAGAAACGAACGAAAAAAGAAAAGACTGCACACCCGATAAAGGAGAATAGAATCCCTCATTCCCATAGCCACCAACAAAGGCCATCGAGGCCCAGGAGCCCGACCATTTGAGCGTTGTGGTACCATAGAACAGTCCATCTGAAGAGACAGCACCGTTAATCAATAACGGACCCGAAAAAACAGGACATGGTCGGGTATCTCTTTCAGATCGTGTTCGAAACCAAGCAATCCCCCCTTCAGAACTCCAGCTATTTCCTTCCTCAGGATAAAGCCCAAGCGTATTGACATTAAAAACAACAATTCCCTCACGAGAAGAAAAAGAATGCACCCATTCGATTCCTCCATAAACAAAATCTCCCGAAAGCACGCTCGAAAGTCTTGAAGTGCTTCCTCCTACTCGAAACACAAACGGATACCAGTGGGTATTCTGCCATTCTACCCTAACAACCTGCAAGGAAGGAATCCAAAGACCATAGTAGAGGATGCTCACCATGTTTTCTTTCAAGGGATCCTCACTAGAGAGATAGAGAAAACCATTCCACACCAAGCGCTCAAAAAATAACGAGGCCACCGGATCGGGTAACACAATCGGCACACGAATAGCGGGAAGCATATCACTCCATTTACCCGCCACCTGAGACGAAAGAAAAGCACCATCATCCTGAGAAGGAATCACGGTAAACTGCGTCGCTCCAAGCTCCTCCCCTTCATTCAAACTTCCCCAAGGAGGAGATTCCATCAAGTAAAAGGCACACACATCCTCATTCTTGTAGCGATGAAGCACATAATAGCCATTCTCCCCAAAAGCAACTCGATGAATACCACCAAGAACATCCGTTGTCTGATAGCGAAGACGATGAGTGGCAAGAGAAAACACAGCCACTCGTCCAAGATTATTCTCCCCTCGCGGAAAAACCGTCATCCAAACATCGTCTCCCCTCACCACCAGAGAGCTCACCTCGTAGTGAGAGAGGTCATACGAGAGAAATGATCCTTGACGATTTCCCTCCACCAGCATGAATCGGTTGGAAACAATAGCCACAAACACATACCGATCCTGCGAAACCCACCGTGGAAAAACATACTGCACCCCAACCTGAGCCGGCAAAAGCACCTCTTCCCTCTTATCCCTTCGAAGCACAAGCTCTGTCGTCAAACCCTTCGCCCTCACGCAAAGCATTTCCCCATTCCAGCCCATATCCATATCAACCACATGGGGAAGAAAAACCTCCTTGCCCAAAGGAGAAACCACAACAAACCCATCCTTCGGCTTGCCCTCTCGAAAATACTCTTTTCGAATCGCCTTCCACTCTCCTCGCATCACGATTGTCTCTCCCTCACCAATGCGCCGAAGGTCGTCCTTCTTCCCCACCTCATAGAGAGAAAGGGTAGCCCCATCAACCAAATAAACCTTTTCTTCATTTTGCCTGAGCTCAATAATCCTCCCTCGCCTCACAATTCTCTGAGGAACAGGACGTTCCACATGCGAAAGCGCAAACTGTGAAGCAAAGTTCTTCCATTCTTCTGAAAGCGAAACCCCATAAACCCTCTTAAAGAACAATTCAAAGCTATATGGCAACCAAGCCTTTGCACTCTCCTTCCACAGATCGCCATACTTTTCCCAGCCATATTTTTCCTGAAGATAGCTACTAAAATACCCTCCATAGATATAGTGAAAACCGCCCCATTGAAATTGAGCCACATCAGAATAATCTTCAAACTGCCCCTCTGCATAATGCTCACAGAGCCGTGCTCGAACAGAGGGCATATTCACCCTTCCTCCCCCTTTGAAACTCTCTCCACTTACCGTAATTCCTTCGTACATCCACCACGGCATTTGAAAATAATGAGGCGTGATTACATCACCGACAATCCATCTTAAACCATTCCAAAAAGGAGTCCGAACATTCAGGGAAAGAGCATGCAACATTTCATGAACAAACAAAGCCTCCAAAGCATCATCCGAAAGAATAAGAGAAGGATAAGAAAGATAGTTATAAAGAACAATGGTATTCCTTGGCAAGGAGGTGAACTCACCATTCAGAATTTCTTCATCTGAAGTAAGGATAACACAGAACTTATCGTTCACATTTATTCCTAAACGATCCCTCCACTCCTCATAGAGTTTATCAGCCATAAAAAAAAGGCGTCGTGCCACGGATTCATCCTTTTGGGCATAAAAAATACGAAAATACTTCGTTGAAATCTCTCTTACATTTGAAGATCGATCAAAATACACCCCTCCAAACACAAGAAGAGGCACAACAAGCTCCATCATTATCCATCGTATTCGATTCATCCTCCCTCCCATTCTGCCTGTTTATAAAAAAAAGGCACTGTCTTTAACAGTGCCCTCTCTTTCTCAAGAATCACAGCACCACTACAACCCCAGCGCCTTCATAATCCGTTCTGCAACCGTATTCAGCACCTCTTCGTTATTGTATTCACCACGCTCGAGCTTAGCCTTAACCTCCGCAACCCGATCCTCTCGAATCTCTGGTGTATTGCGAATAATCTCTTCTATCTTGGAAGCCTCGGCTAACTTTCGCGCCTCCTCAGAGATCTCGACCTCATCAGAGGTATCTCGTCCTTCACGCTTAACGACTTTGTTTATCTTGCTATCTTGGTTAACTCCACGAAGAGGATCTACACCACGAATTTCCATATACTCCTCCTACTGTTTTTATCGGCTTTTGACCACAAAGACTTAAGCAATTATGGCTTTTTATCAAGCCATTTTTTTACAGCCACCGTCCACTCACCTGCCTCTGGAAGTTCCTGCTCCAAAATTTCCAGCACTTTTCCAGCAAGCCAGGTTTCATGAACCTTCGTGATCTCTCTGCCTATTATAATTTCGACATTTCCCCAGTATTCATTTAGTATCTTAAGAAAATTTTTTATCTGAAACGAGGACACGAACATCACCAGAGTAAGCTCCATCTCCTCATACTGGCGAAGAATTCTTGCAATCTTGCCTGTTGTCTTTGGAAGAAAACCAACAAACAAAACATCCTTGGGCGACTCGCCCAGCATGGAGAGCATCGCGGTAAGGGCAGAAGGCCCAGGAATGGGCACAATCGGAACACCTTCCCTTCGAGCCAACTCAACAACATACTTCCCCGGATCAGAAACCCCCGGTACCCCAGCATCGGAAACCACGGCTATATTCTCCCCCTTCAGCAAAAGCGAAACAATCCCCTTGGCACTATTCACCTCATTGGCAGCAGAAATCTGAAGCAGGGGCTTGTGAATATCAAAGTGAGACAAAAGCTTGCGATGCCTCTCGGGATGTTCACAGGCAATTCTGTCCACACTTTTCAGGGTTTCCAGCGCCCGCACCGAAATATCATCGAGATTCCCTATAGGTGTAGCTACAACATAGAGGGTACCCTTCTTCATAAGCGAGCCCGAGCAAGGGTGTAGGTATTCCAAAGCAGCTCCGCTACCGTCATCAACCCCACCCCTCCAGGAACAGGGGTAATTGCCGAAGCGAGAGGCTGCACGCTCTCAAAATCCACATCCCCGACAACACGATACCCTTTGGGGGATGCCGGATCCTCAATCCTGTTAATCCCCACATCAATCACAACCGCCCCTTCTCGAATCATCTCGCCTGTAATCAGAGCAGGTTTACCCACAGCTGCAACAACAATATCTGCATGTTTTAACTGCGCTGCCAGATCCTTTGTACGGGAGTGGCAAATGGTAACTGTGGCGTTCGCCTGGAGAAGAAGGGCTGCCATAGGCTTTCCAACAATGTTGCTTCTACCTACCACAACAACATGTTTGCCAGCCACATCTATTTCATAATGACGCAAAATTTCCATTACTCCCTTGGGTGTACACGGTGCCACAATAGGCTGCCCCAAAAAAAGCCTCCCCACATTATAAGGGTGGAAACAATCCACATCCTTGGCAGGATCAATGGTTTCAAGAATCTCGGCCTCATCAATATGATCAGGAAGAGGCAACTGAACGAGAATACCATGTACCCGCTGATCACTATTCAGAGCTCGGATGACATCCTTAAGTTCAGCGGTGGTAATATCCTCGCCCAGAGTGATAACCTGCGAATCAATACCAACCTCATGGCATGCCTTTTCCTTTGAACGAACATACGATTGTGAGGCCGGATGATTCCCCACCAAAACAACCGCAAGATGAAGCTGCTCTGGCATCTCCTGAAGTCGAGCCTTTAGCTCCTCTTTACGCTTCGCGGCAACAACCTTACCATCAAGAATCATGGTTTATCTCCCTTTTGCATAATTTCATCTGAAGAGCTTGGTTCCTGTTCTTTGGCATGCTCTGCATTCCCTATCTTCATAATATCTTCAAGACTCAGTACCACAGGTTTCCACGGTTGTATCTCCTTCGTTTCAGAAGGAATCTGTTTATCCTCCTCCAACCAACTATGGATGATAGCAGCAACCTTCTCCGCTGTTGCCTCAATACGCCCAGGATGCCCCGCTTTCACATACACCTTGAGAGCACCCGCATAGTTTTTTTGCTCATACAGAACATCCCCCACACGAACAAGCCCATCTTGGTATTCTGCTTTGAGAAAACAAGCCAAAGCCTCCTTGTAACGCTTTTCCTGCATGAGAGCATTGCCTTGACGAATAAGGGCTACACGAGTCTCATCATCCATACTCTATGCTCCCGCTGGCTTCTCAGTTTTGCTTTCCTCTCTTTGAATCTGGAGTATCAACTCGGTTGTCGTTTTGCCATAGTAAACCTTATTCTTGTAGGTTGCAATCACAAGGGCAATCTGAGGGAGTGCATTGTACTGCGAACTAATAAAAAGCGGTACAACAGCGATCACATCCTTTCCTAAAGGAAGGTAACGGGTTACCCCCAAACTCACTGAGGAATTTCGCTGCCCCCACAGGGTAAAAAGCTTTGCAAGCTCTTCATTTTGGTAGATCTGTGCTTCCACCTGAGATGGCCCTGGGATACTCTCTGTTCGTGGGGTCACATACTGGTAGAGGTGGAGTCCCTTATCATATACCCCAAAGAGCCACCCTGAGAGATTCTGTCTATAGAGAGGAGTAAAAGGCACAAAAACACCCGGCATATACCCCTCTGAGGAATGCAAGAGAAGATATATCGGCTCATACACCTTGTTGGTATTTTCTTGCTTCACCACGGGTACCGTCCAGATATCATCCCCGTTGTAGAAACTCTCATCACTATCCATGTGATAGCGTCCAAAAACCTCTGCCTGAAATGCCAAAAGCTGGTAGGGATAACGAAAATGCTGAGCAAACTTCGGAGGCACATCCTCTGAGAACAGATCCTTAGCAAAGAAACGAATGGGAGCAAGGAGGGGATCATCTTTGTCTATCACATAGTAATGCACCGTCCCATCATAGGCAGAAACAACAACCTTCACCGAATGACGAATGGCGTTCAACTTCCCCCACTGGGAATTGTATCGCTCTGCGAGAGGATAGCGATCTGTGGTGGTATAGGCATCCACCACCCAAAAGATTTCCCCATCAACAATAGTAGGATAGGCATCAGAATCATAAGCAAGCTCCGGAACAAGATCCTGCAATCGCTTGATAATATGGCGTTTCCAGAGAACACCACTCTGAGAGGTAAAATACCGTGTGAGAAAAATATTCTTTTCCCCAAAAACCCGAGCAAAAGCAAAGCGACGAAAGAGCGAAAGCCTCACCCCGTTGGTTGCCTGATAGAACGTCTCAACACGATTGGTGGCATCGGTGTATTCAAATTCTGGCACCTCCGTTCGAACAAACACATAGGGCAAATAAGCCTCTCCAAAGTACACCTGCGGCTTGGCGAGAGCAAACTCCTCATGGATACTCTCCTGCGAGAGATTCTTGAGCCAGAAAACAGGTTGGCCTTCTTCCCCTGCAAGAGAAGCAGGAGAAACAACCATACCCATTCCATGGGTATAACGAAGGTGAAGATTTTCCCAGCTCTGACTCTCGGGCAAAAGATTCGAAAGCACCAATTCCCGACAGGCTACCAATACCTGCTCCATTTTATTCGAAATGGTATAAAAATCCACATCCACATCGAGAAAATCAAAGTAGTTTCGTATGGTCTGCATTTGGCGAATATACTGAAGATAAGGGGCAGGATCCCAAAGCCTCACTGAAGAAAGACTCTCCAGCTCAAAAGAAAACTCAAACGGCTCATAATGAAGCCCAAACGCCTCCCGAGTGGCATGCCTCCTCGCTTCAATAAACCTCTTCTGCGCACGAAGCTCGTTTGGCTTTTCATAGAACTGAACCAATCCCCATGGCCAACCGACAAAAAAAACCACCGCAAGTACAGAAGCAATAGCAAACTGCACAAACCAGCGTGAAAAGGAAAGCTTGTGCATAGCCCTCTGTACCATCCACATTACCACAAGCCCAAACCATATCCCCACGAGTACCCACCACGCTACCAGCGTTCCATAAAAATCCGAAAATCCAACACCCAGTCGCTTGTTGGGTTGCCACACGAGAATCTCAAACGAAAAAAGCATCGCCACCAAAACCGAGAGAAGAAGAATAAACACCCCCAAAAGGGCACGAAAAACATCCTGTTTTGCCTTGCCAAACAAAAACCAGTCCAACCCATACATCACTCCAAAAAACACCCAAGCAAACAAAGCAACAAACCTCCACCACGGAAGCCACGAAACATACCACATGACATCCTGCTTGAGAAGAAGTTCCCGAACTCCACTCGCCGGAACAAGCCAAGCCCATGTAAGCTCCCGAAACCACCACATCACCACCGCCGAAACCGCCCCCAAAACAATCACCACCCCCACAAGAAAACGACTCCAGAAACCCCTTGCCACTCCAAACCAAAGCCAAAAAATTATCCACGGGAGCCAAAAGGCACCAAAAATCCACAAACCATACCACGCTCCCTTCCTCCAGAGAAGAGAAGCAGCTCCCACATCCTTATACCACAAGTAATCAACCCAAGAAAACACCCACCACCACATCCCTATGGCAACAAGAACCACCACGACAATGACCAGTACCAAGATTCGCAAGAATCCTTTCATTGTGCCGACCTCTGCTTTTTTGTCAACCAATCCCAAAGTTCCACCAAGACATTCTTGCCCGTATTCCTATCAGCCACTTCATGAAACAGAATCAAAACCTCTCTTACCTCTCGTCGTTCATTCGTCGGATCTTCATCATCAACAAGCACATCCACAAAAGGCCTGATCTCAATCCGCCGACAGAGAATAGGTTCGGCTTTCGTGTTGGGATCAGGGGGAATAGGGGTTATTCGCTTTTCTTCTATCATCACCATATTGAGTGTAGACACGGCCTGATTGATGGCATACACCATTTCCTTGTCAAGAAAGGTGTTATCAGCCATCTCCCCCTCATACATGCGGTCGAACAATTCTCCGACACTTACCTGCTGCAAGTTTTGGTGTGGATGCGATTCCTCAAGGAGTCCCGTATCCACGCTCATACCATTCACATCGTAGTACTCGCCATCCGATTTCTTCGCAAATATTTCAAGAAAACTAACATTTGCAAAAGAAATCACAATAGCAGGATAGGGAAAACTCTCCCGAAAGTGCACCAAAATCAAAGGCTGCGGCACATAATCCGCTATATATTCAAACCGCTCCTGAATCCGTTTCAGAGTCACCGTCTTGATCCTGTCAAATTTTGCCATTTGGTACACAAATCGGTTCATCACCTCACCTAGACCACCAAAAATATCCTGCGTTGGAAATGAAATCAGCCAAGGATTTCTGTACGAAACATCATTTTTAACACTCTGCGATATCCGTTCATAGAGGCGCTGGTACTGATTTACCCCTCGCATATAAACCAAAACAAAGAGCATCAGCATCATAAGAGCTCCACCAAACCCCACCCACTGAAGCAGCAAAATCAACCGAAAAAGCTCATTTTTCTCTGGCAGAAGAGGCCGTAAACTATTATCAAGAATGGCTGCGGACACACCAACCCCGAGAAACAGCATCATTCCCAGAGCCAAAGCAACCTTAAACACAAGCAAAACCGAAATTTTCCGTGTTGAAAGAGACCTTCTCTCGCGCAGACCACTTCTTTCTGAACGCACCCGATCCTCCTCTTTTTGCACAAAGGCTTGTTACGACTTCGCCTCTTCCTGCTCTTTTTGCATCAGTTCTGCCTGCTTCTTTACCTTTTCGTACTCACTCTGTGGGAGAATATCATAAAAAGCAATCTCCATATCAAAACGCCCGCGCCCACTGGTAAGAGCATTGAGAGCAGGAGCATAGGAAAGCATCTCCGCATACGGAACAAGGGCATTGATCACCGTCACATCCTCCGAAAGCTTATCCATACCCTGCACCTTTCCTCGCCGATTGGAAAGATCTCCCATCACAGCCCCAATCACATCCTCGTCCACATAGATCCTCACACGAGCAATAGGCTCAAGGAGAACAGGTTTGGCTGCTTCAATAGCCAACTTCATCGCATGCCAACCTGCAATCTTGAATGACATATCCGAAGAATCCACCTCGTGATACGAGCCATCATAGACATCCACTTTAATATCCACAACAGGATACCCAGCAATAACACCACTCTCACATGCCTCACGGCACCCCTTCTCAATAGCAGGCACATAATTCTTGGGAATGGCTCCACCAAAGATACTCTCGGTAAAGACAAACCCCTCATCCCGTTTCAAAGGTTCAACCCTGAGATAGACTTCACCATACTGTCCATGACCACCCGTTTGCTTCTTGTGCTTATAGTGTCCCTCTGCCTTGGCCGTAATGGTCTCCTTGTAGGCGATACGCGGAGTACGCGTTTCAAAAGCCACCTTAAAGTGATGCTGAATATAGTCCAGAATATGCCGCGCCTGTATCTCACCAATACAAGAAATCACCATTTCCTTAGTTATCTCATTGTACTGATAGGTAAAGGTTGGATCCTGAATGTGCACCGAATGGAAAATTTCCGCCAGCTTATCCTCCAACTTGCGATCCTTTGCATGAATGGCAAGGAAATAAGAAGGATTGGGAAAACGCACAAGCTCATAGAGAAGGGGTTTGGTAGGATCTGACACGGTATCCCCTGTCAAAAGAGAATCCTGCTTTGCCAGCACCGCAATATCCCCTGCCTCCAGCTCTTCTATCTCCTTGAGATTCTTTCCGTTGATCATATAGAGATGGGCTATCTTTTCCTTTACATTTGCCCGCACATTGAGAATTTCATCCCCTATCCTTATTTTGCCTGAGCGGATACGAACAAAAGAGAGTTTGCCTGCGTAGGGATCAAGATAGGTTTTGAAAACAAACCCCGAAAAAGGTTCTGCAGGATCAGGATGCCTTTTCACGGTATGGTTGGGATGCAAAGGATCCTCTCCGATGACCTCTCCCACATAGAGAGGCGAAGGCAAAAACCGCACAATCTCATCCAGAAGCGGTTGAATGCCCACACACTCCAGAGCACTCCCACAGAAAATAGGAATAAACTTGTTGTTCAGCGTACAACTGCGGAGCCCCCGTTCCACCTCTTCCTCCGTAAGTTCCTCACCATTGAGATACTTCTCGATGAGGGTATCATCCGTTTCAGCAATGGCATCAAAAAGCTTCTCTCGATAGGTTGATATTTTATCCTGCAATGAAGGTAGAATCGTATCCGATATCTTAACATCTTTCCCATGGGCATAAACACACTTCTGAGTAAGCAGATCAAATACCCCTACAAATTTCCCATTCTCCACCACAGGAAGCTCAAGGGGAATAACAGGCTTTTTAAACTTTTCCTCAAGCTGAGAAGCCACACCAAAAAAGTCCGCATCCTGCCGATCCATTTGGTTAATAAAGACGAGCCTTGCAATCTGATAATCATCCGCAAAATGCCAATCCTTTTCAGTATCAATCGTAATACCATCCACTGCAGAAACCACAAAAATAATACCCTCAACAGCACGAAAAGCACTCCGCACCTCTCCCACCAAATCAGGTATTCCCGGTGTATCCATAATGTTAATCTTCACATTCTTCCACTCAGTATAGGCAAGGGATGTATGAAGGGACATTTTTTTGGCTATCTCTTCTTCATCAAAGTCCATGACTGTGGTACCCTTGTCAACCGAACCCATGGCAGGAATCTGCCCACTCACAAAGAGCAAAGCCTCAGCAAGGGTTGTTTTTCCGGCATTGGGTGCACCTGAAAGAGCAATATTTCTAATAAGTTTGGGTTCATAAATTTTCCCCATACCATCCTCCCAAAAGAATTTTTCTGCTATTATCTTAACACTGGTTGCAATTTTTGTAAAGATTTTTGATTGAAAAAAATAAGAATCCACCCATCGTACCATTCTTTTTTTGCAACGCCTTGAGAGAAAAACTTCCACAAAAAATTATCGTCCCATTCTTTCGAGCAAAATATGCTTGAGCCCTTGACACAAAAACCCAAGAGGTATATAATAAACCAACATTCTTTTGAGGAGAATGGGCATGCCTTCTCACCAAACCAAAAAGGTTACCATCTACGATGTGGCAAAAAAAGCAGGTGTGACAGCAACAACCGTCTCTCGTGTTATCAATGGCAAAACCAATGTAGCTCTTGAAACCCGAGAAAAGGTATTGAAAGCCATCGAAGAATTAAACTACTACCCCTCTCCTCTGGCTTCTGGCCTTCATTCTCATCAATCCAATCAGATTGGCATACTTGTGCCATTCTTTTTTGGAGAGTTTTTCTACAAGGTACTCTCGCATATCTCTCAGTTCATACCATTCCCCTATGAGATTGTGCTCTACGATGCTGCCACCCCAGAAATCAAAACCAAAACCCTCCAGAAAATCTTTGGGGAGAAAAAACTCAACGGGCTTATTATCATTTCCCTCCCCCTCCTCAAGGAAGAGGCTTTTGCCGCCATTCAATCAGGGCTCCCTCTCGTTCTCCTCGACAACTCCCACCCCTCATTCCCCTCTGTTTACTTTGACAATGTGATGGGGTTCTTCAATGCAGTACAGCACCTTACTCGGGGAGGACACACCCGCATAGCCCTTATCAATGGGGCACTGGAAGACCCGTTTCACCTCACCGTTGCCCGTAATCGTTTTGAAGGCTACAAACTCGCCCTCGAAATGGCAAAAATCCCCTTCGATCCCGACCTTGTTTTTGTCAATGACTGGTCGCGACCAGGAGCGCGATTCATTACCCACAAAATCCTCAAGATGAAAAATCGCCCTACCGCCATTGTGGCAAGTAGCGACTTGCAGGCAATTGGCGTACTCGAAGCATGTAGAGAAGCCGGTGTTGCTGTTCCCGAAGAAATCTCCGTTGTGGGATACGATGATATGGATTTTGCTGACTTTTTTGGCCTCACCACTGTGCAACAGTCATTTCAAACCATCGCAAAAATCGCCCTGGATATGCTTCTCCAAGCCATGCAAAACCCATCGCAAAAACCAGAGCAAGTGGCTCTTCTTCCCACACTCGTTATAAGAAAAACCACTCGCAGTCTAAAGGAATAAACCCTTGTTTACCAAAAGCCTATGAGTACAAAAAGCGTTTGATACTCTTCTTCGGGGTTTTTTCAAACTCCTCAGACATAATCTCCACACGAGCAATCTTCGCATAACTTGGAAGCCTCTCGTTGAGGTGTTTGCGATTGTGTTCCATGATTTCCATCAGACGACTCTCCGAGATGTGCTCCTGGTCCACCCGCTCCATATCAGGATACACCAAGGCCACGAGTTGATGATCGCGAGAAACAACGAGAGACTCCTGAACATAGGGCATTACATTAAGCTTTGCTTCGATCTCCTCTGGATAGATATTTTGCCCTGAAGGACCGAGAAGCATCGTCTTACAACGCCCGCTGATGAAGATGAACCCTTCTCGTCAATATACCCCATATCACCGGTATGCATCCAGCCATCCTTCTCGATGGTTTGACTGGTGGCTTCTGGGTTCTTGTAGTATCCTGTCATCACATTGGCACCACGAACAAAGATCTCCCCTATGGTATCTCCATTATGAAGAGGAACAATCTTCACTTCCATACGATCCACAACCCTTCCCACAGAATGTGGAGCATACTCCTTCCAGGGACTATACGAGATCAAAGGGCCACACTCTGTCATACCATACCCCACCGTAAAGGGAAACTCAATCGAACGCAAAAACTCCTCCACCTCCTGACTGAAAGCAGCTCCTCCGATCACAACCTCCCGGAAATTCCCGCCAAAAAATTGGATAAGCTGTTCTCGTATCTTCTTTTTCAAGATGCCATTCACCCCAGGAACCAGTTTTGCTAGACGCACAGCGGGCTTTTCAAAAAGTGGCTTGATTTTTTTTGTAGTACATCTTTTCAATAATGAGAGGCACAGAAAGGATAAGAGAAGGTCTCACCTCGGCAAAAGCCTCAAGAAGGATATTAGGTGTAGGAAGTTTACTCAGAAAGTGAATATGACACCCTGTAAAGAACGGAAACAAAAACTCAAAAGCACACCCAAACGCATGGGCAATGGGAAGAAACGAAAGAATCGTCTCTTTTGGAAAGAGTGGCATAGTATCCCTCGCGTACACCACATTGGACATGAGATTGGAGCAAGTGAGACAAACCCCCTTTGAATAACCCGTTGTTCCCGATGTGTACACAATCGAAGCCAAGGCATGGGTATCAACACGGGGCAGCAAAAACTCCTCCGCAGAAAATGAGAGACTTCGGTAGAGTTCTGGAAGAGAAGCATGCTTGCGTTTCTTTTTCTCCCAGATAACCTCCATATCCTCAAGAGAAATAACCACCTCAACCGTTTGCAAACTATCAACATCCAACGCCTCAAAAAGCGAAGGAAGAGCAAAAAGCACACGACTCTCCGAATGATTGAGAAGATGCACCACGTCCTCTGGATGAAAATCAGGCAAGATAGGCACTGTAACAGCCCCATAGCTCATTGTTGCAAGGTAGCTTATCGCCCAGTGGGCAGCATTTCGCCCAAGGATGGCCACTCTGTCTCCCTTCTTGATACGAGCATCAGCAAAAAACTTATGAATCGCCACAAACATACGCGCACAATCACCATAGGTATAACGGGTTTTCTTCCCATAGTCTGAAACAGCCCACAAATCCCAGTGTTCTTTCATCTCCTTCTCAAGGGTAGCAACAAAATTCACCTCACATCGCAAATGCTCTGGTAGTTTCATACTACGCCTCTCTTTTTTTATTATAGTATACTATGCATCATATTTTTACGCAAAAAATAGCCTCTTTCTCACTTTTACCATTTGCTTTCAACCGTTGACCCCCTTTCCTTGCCCAACAAAAAAACCGTCTCTTCCTCTCTGGTGGAGAAAAAGAAACGGTTCCGAAGGAGAAACCCATGAAAGGAGATTCTATTTCAACGAAAGGATATAGGCGTCCTTGCCCACAGAGCTTTGCTTCACCTTTTTGAGGACTTCTTCTGCCTCTGGCTTCGAACCATAGCTTCCCACACGAACACGGTAGTAGGTAACATCGTTGATGGTTGTCTCCACAATGTAGGGTGTAAAGCCACTCTGTCTCAAAACTGCCTCGACATTTTGGGCTTTTTCAAGCGCTGTATGGGCTGAAACCTGAATTGTATAGGATGAGCCCCCCGTCGACGAAGGCTTGGTTTCCACTTTGGTTTCGGGGGAGGTGGACTTTACCGTGGTTTTCGTCTCGGGTTTGGTAGTCTGCACGGGTTTGGTTTGCGGCTTTGAAGCAGGTGAAACTGTCGTCTCCTCAACAAGAGAGGGAACAACAGGCACTACTTGAGCAGGTTTTTCTTCTAAAGGAGGGGTTGGATTCTGCACCACATCCTCAGCCTTTTGAACAGGAAGCACCGTTTGTTTCAATGCAAGCTCTGTCTTTTGCTCTGCTATCTGTTGTTGCACCTGTTCCTGTTTTGCCTTCTGGGCAAGAGTGATTTCCTTTTCTTTTATATTCCCCAGCCAGTACCCCAAGAGAAAGGCAAAAACCCCAAAAAAGACAAAGATAGCTCCCACCCACACCAGCTTTTCATCAATATCCGACACAGAATTGACCCCCACTTTTGAAGCCGTGCTTTCAGTCCTTGGTGTCGAAGAAATGGATCCAGTACTCCGTACTCCTCCCTTCTCTTTCAAGGGCTTGGCCTCTCCATAAGAACGTGTTGGCTTGTAATCCGCTATACCACTGGTTCGCACGGGAGTTTCTTCCTCACCTGTCACAAACTCTTTATCAAAAAGATCCATAATATCAACATCTGCCATGGTTTTCCTCCTTGGTATGGTATACTATTTTTCGGCATTTTTTAAAAGAGGATGAGTTTTCCACCACTCCATTAAAAAAATCTTACCCCTCTTCTCCCTACTTGAAAATTATGCTTTTCCCTTTATAATAACAGAAAACAAAAAGGAGCGTACTATGCAAAAAATATTCATTCTTTTCCCAATCGTTTTTGTTCTTATTGGCTGTGCTGCACCCAAAACCACCAAAACAACTCCTCAGGAGACGGTTATGTATCCAGTCAACGAACTCTACGAAGTTACATCCCGAGGGATCAAACAGGGCTCAAAGTTTGTTGTGACGAAAAGCGATCGCGAACTCAGTATCTCCTACCTCGCCACCAATACTACATGGAAGCTTTCCACCTCCCTTCAGGGCTTTCCTGTCCTTGAGGCTGTTAATAGTCCGCTCATTGCAGCCCTCTACAACATGGCTCTCGAAGAAGCCATCAAAGACATCCGCCCCGACAAGACTTTCATGGCAGGAGAAAAATGGAACGGTGTGTGGACACGAGACATTTCCTACAGCATCCACCTTGCCCTTGCCCTTCTCTTCCCAGAAATCAGTGAAAAAAGCCTCTTTACCAAGGTCGACACCAATCAGCAGGTTATTATTCAAGACACGGGAACAGGTGGCTCCTGGCCTATTTCCTCCGACCGTGTAGTCTGGAGTCTCGCTGCCTCTGAATATCTCTTCTGGAACAACAACCCACCCTTCCTCAAGCGTGCCTATGAGGTAATGAAGAATACAGCCATCGCTGATCGTCATGCCGTTTACGATTCCCGAACAGGTCTCTACCACGGAGAATCATCGTTTATGGACTGGCGCGAACAGAGTTATGCCTCCTGGATGAGCCCAGCAGACATCTATGAGTCGTTTTCCTTCTCCACCTGTGTCCTCCACTACAATCACCTCCAAACTCTGAGCAGCATGGCTCTCCAATTAGGCCTCCCACAGGAAGCAAAGCAGTGGAAGGAGTGGGCAGACAACCTTGCCAAAGCCATCCGCTCCAACTTTTTCTCCAAGGAACTCAACACCTACGCAAGTTATATTTACCCCTTCCCCATCAACCAAGTTGCCCTCAAAACAGACAATCTTGGTCTTGCCCTTGCTGTGCTCACCGGAGTTGTTCCCACAAGTGAAAAAGCCCAGATTGTCCAATCCATCCCTGTTGTACCGTTTGGTGTTGTATGCCTCTGGCCACAACAACCCCACGCAGGTTACTACCACAACAAAGGCATGTGGCCCTTCGTCAATGCCTACTATGTGCTTGCAGCCAAAGAAACAGGCAACCTCGAAGCCATCTCCTTTGGGATCAAATCCATCATCCGTGCTGCTGGTTTCTTCGGAACCCACAAAGAAAACTTCTCCTACGATCGCGGTCATACCGACAAAATGGCTGTCAATTCAGATCGTCAGCTCTGGTCTGTCGCAGGGTATCTTGCCATGGTCTACAAGGTACTCTTTGGTATCACCCCCACAGAAAAGGGGCTCACCTTCCGTCCCTTTGTCCCCTCATTTGTTGAAGGTCCCCTTGTGCTGAAAAACCTCCGCTACCGTAATGCCATCTTTACCATTACCATTAACGGAACAGGAGACACCATTGAAAGCATGCAGGTGAACGACTCACCTGTTTCACCAGACATGGTTTTCTCAGGAGAGACCAATACCCTTTACACCATCACCATCTCTCTCAAACAAAGTCGTTCCCCTCAGAGCATCCGCCTTGTTTCAGTGGATGATGTTTCCCTATCCGAACCCAAAGCCAAACTCTCCAATACCATGCTTACATGGAAACCTGTCAAAAATGCCCAATCCTACACCGTGTTCTTCAATAATACCATCCTCACACAAACCACAGAAACCTCGCTCAACGTTCCATCCCAACCAGGTGTTCTCACCGTTCAGGCACGAAAGGAAACCCTTCTCCACTCCTGTTTGAGTAGCCCTGTCTGGATACTTCCCGACAACCTCCACATCACCATCCAGCCCGAGCTTAGCCCTGCCCTCCAAGCATTTGCCACCAACCGATACAAAGGTTTCACAGGAGAAGGCTATATTCTCCTCGACAACGAAGGAAGCATCACCCCTGAAGTGCCTCTTGCCATACCAGAGACAGGCTCCTACCTCATTCGTTTCCGTTATGCCAACGGCAACGGTCCCATCAACACTGACAACCGCTGCGGCATTCGCACCCTCCTCATCGATGGCAAGGAAATCGGTGTAGTTGTTTTCCCTCAGCGGGGCACATGGACAGAATGGGGATACAGCTCCTCTCTTGTTGCCAAACTGAAAGCAGGAAAACATACCCTCAAACTCATCAAGCATCCCCTCGACAACAACATGAACGGCAAAATCAATCAGGCAGCCATCGACACTGTTGAACTGATTCGCTGGGGAAAGGAATGAGTATTGACAACATTGTTGGCTTCCTTGGCATCAAAACGACAAACTATTGGGTCAACCTTCTTCGCTCGCTTCCCCCCCATGAAATTGGGGTTATCAAGGTCAGTGCTCGACTCTGCCAATCTGGAAAACTCTTTCACGCCTTTGTAAGTGAAGTGAGCTATCTTGTCGAACAGACAGGTATTGTTCTCCCTATTGTGGTAGAAGCACGGAAACACGATCCCCTTTTCTATCAGCAAAAGCTGAGCTCTGCCCTTCACGAAAAGGGAGTTTCAACTTTTGAATGTCCACCTTCGCTTGTTCACCTCCAACCCTCCCTCCACGAAAACCAGTGGACTATTGACACCATCTTTAGCGCCCCCGTGATTGAAGCCATTCTCAAAAAACAAATCCCCATTCTCGTCGGCATGGGAATCTCCCCTTTAGAAACGAAGATAACCATCCCAGGTCTTCTTCTCGCTCGTGAACTCGTGTACACCCTTCACGCCAAGAAACTCATCCTCGTAGGGCATAGTCCCGTCTGCTACCGCAATGGAGAGTGCATCACAGACATCCTCTCAGAAGCCGCTTGGCAAGAAAAAATCCGACGAAAAGAAATTACCCCCAGCATGGCACGACGAGTGACGATTGCCTTTGACATCCTCTCCCGTCTGGGACCTGGGCATAGTGTTCAAATCACAGGCCCCAAAACCTACAACAACGCCCCCTCCACAGGACTTCTTGAAGAACTCCTCGGTAACGGCAGTGGAACCTACATTGCTCTTCCCCCTCAGATTACCGTCTATCCACTCGATGCCCTCGATGAACAATCCCTCCGAAACATTGTTAACGAAGCCTTCGCCCCCCAGAAGCGTCGCCTCACCCCCAATTATTTTGAAACCATACGAGCGCATCATCCCCTTGTCTATCTCGACAGCATGCGAAAAGGGGGGGCTATTGTCTATCCACTCGAAAACACCCTCTACATGTGCAAGCTCTTCACCCGACAGGACTATGAAGGCATCGGAATAGGAACAACCGTTATCCAGACAATCTACAAGCACTTTGGGGAACTCTGCTGGCGCACCTCTCGAAACCAAACCAAAAACCACGCCTTTTATACACGAATCATTGCTGAATACAACGGAACATTCAAAGAGACCAACCAATTTTTCATCTATTTCATTGGAAAATGCGTGAGAAACCAAGACACCCTCACTCGCATCATTGACCGTCTTCCTTCTTCATTTGAAGAAATCCCTTAGTCAACAATATCAATTATCTGCCCCTTCCCCTCTTCCAGTGGTGGATTTTTTTTCTCCTCTTGAATGGGGTGTGTTTCTCTTTTTTCGTTCTCGTGCTGATACTGACCACCGGAAGAAGCCTCAGGATCAACCTTGGTAAAATCCTGAGCATAGGCATCAAGCTCGCTCACCGTACGTGGGGCTTCAATACTTTTCTGATGTGCCGCCTCTCTCGCCTGAATCTGACCGTACTGAGCTACCTGTTGTTGCCGTGCAAGAAGCTCTGAATGTTCTGACAGCTTGGAGAACAGTACCTGAAAATCAATGGGCAAGGCACCCATTCTCCCTCCTCGGTCTCTTTTGGGGTGGGTCTATAAGCCGGGTTCTGTCGCGATGGAACATCTCTCTCGGGGAAGCGTTACCCCTTCCCTCAAGCAGCCTACCCGCATCCACCGAAAAGCCATCGGTAACGGATGCCTATTTGGCCTTGCATCACGGAGGGCATGCCAGACAGGACGACTTATGTCGCCTGTGGTGGGCTCTTACCCCACCCTTTCACCCTTGCCGTTCTCACGGCGGTCTGGTTTCTGTAGCGCGTCCATTGTCTTACGACATCCGGTTTTTCGCCGGTCCGTGGCTTTTTGATGCCCAGACTTTCCTCCCATTTTCATGGGCGTTCCATCAACCCACCCCAGAAGAAACCCTGTACAAAAAATATCGACAAAAACAGCTCGAAAATCAACCCCCTCATTATTTTCTTTTCAGTTGATATCTCTGAACAGCCTGATTGTGCTCCTGCAGTGTCGAAGAAAAATAGTGAGAACCATCCCCTTTGGCAACAAAGTAAAGATAGTCAGTCTTTGCAGGAAAAGCTACCGCAAGCAAGGAAGTCTTGCCAGGGTTTGCAATAGGAGCTGGTGGAAGCCCATAGTGCATATAGGTATTATAGGGCGAAGGATTAGTAAAATCTCGCTTTCGAATATTGCCATCCCAGGTTTTCTCCAAAATTCGCATATAAATAAGCGTAGGATCAACCTGAAGCTTCATTCGAAGCCGAAGGCGATTGTATATCACCCCTGCAATAATGGGTTTTTCATACTCCACCCCTGTCTCCTTCTCCACAATACTCGCCATCGTTACCGCTTCCAGAAGCGACAACCGTTGTGATCGAAACGCCTCAATCATTTCTGGCGTTACCATTTTATGAAACTGTTTCACCATCATCTTCACAATCGATTCAGCTGAAGTATTGAGAGGAACACTGTAGGTATCAGGGAAAAGAAACCCCTCAAGCGTACTGACACCTGTCACCCCCATATCCGTAACCAAATCCACCCGCCGACAGGCTTCCAAAAACTCCTCCTCATTGGTAAGAATCCCTTGCCGAACAAGCGAGGATGCAATATCATAGATATTCCATCCCTCCGGTACGGTAAACATCCGAGCATACACCTTCCCTGTTGCCATCTTGTGAAGAAGAGAATCCAGATTCTCTCCGGGAAGAATCTGGTATGTCCCCACACAAAGCTTCCGATCATAACCTAATACCTTGGCTCGTACCTTGAAGCGAACAGCATCCCGTATAATCTTCTCTTCAGCGAGCCGACGAGCCACCTTATTCAGGGTATCCCCCTGTCGAACCTCAAACAGCACAGGCTCTTTATTCAAGCTTACATCACGAGAACATCCTGCTCCAAGCAAGACAACGCCCAGAACAATCCATTGGATTTTGTTCATCTTCAGCATGATTTTCCTCCCTGCACAAAGAACTGTTTATAGACCTCCCACAAACACACAGCCGTTGCTACAGAAGCATTGAGACTATCAAGCTTTTCCGTTGTGGGAATACGAACAATACTATCACAACTTCGCCGCATCATGCGACGCATTCCTTTGTCCTCAGAACCAACCACAATAGCCAAAGGATTACGAAAAACAATCTTCCCCAGTTCCTCATTCCCATTCATATCCAGCCCATAAACAGAAAAACCTAAAGCCTTAAGCCTTTGAGTCGTTGTGACAATATTACGCACATAGACGAGGGGAATACGATAGAGTGCCCCTGCAGAAGCACGAATCACCTGTGGTGTCACCCGAGCACTATGATCCTCTGGAACAAGAACCGCATCCATACCAAACAAAAGGGCTGAACGCAAAAGAGCTCCAAAATTCCCTGTATCCGTAATACCATCCAGAATGAGAACACGCTGAAGCTTGTCCCACCCATCAAAATCGTTCTCATTCTCGTACACCGTCGGGGGGAGAGCAATCTCCAACGCTATCCCCTGATGTTTCTGTGTCCCTGCAAGCTTCATCAATTCCTTCTCGGAGACAACCTCCACAGGGATCTTTTCTTTGGTAGCCATATCCACCAGAAGAATAAACTTCATGCGCTTCTCTTTCAGAACAACCATCCGAAGAATACGGAGATGCTCCTTCAATGCTTCCTCAACGGAATTTCTCCCATATACAAACACGAACAACCTCTTTTATGCTGGCATTCGCTTGAAGAAAGCATTGAGAAACTTCATCCAACCCTTATCCTCTTCAGCCACCTGAATATTGAGAAGCCTCTTGGCAATATGATTGAGACAAAGATTAACGGGGGCATTGGGAGCGAGAAAGGCAAAGGGAATCTGTTTCTTCACAGCCGCAGCAACAACAGGATCCTCAAAGACAAACCCCAAACTCTCCACCTTGATATTCAAAAACTGCCCACAAATTTGGATGATCCTCTGGGAAACCTTGTTTGCCTCAGCAGAAGAAGCTACACGATTCATGAGGAGCTTAAT
>Ga0308396_1000105_pt1 | contig 59698 bp, 60 predicted proteins | sample Hotspr2SamplePe2_FD_202359 | JGI IMG/M metagenome (GOLD analysis project Ga0308396, IMG submission 202359) | Hot spring phototrophic mat microbial communities from Mushroom Spring, Yellowstone National Park, Wyoming, United States - 20050930_Pe2 ... | reverse complement strand
CGAACACCGTGCCGCGCCTCAGCGCCGCCTCCGTGCCGACGGGAATGCCGATCATGACCGCGAGAACGGCACCGGCCGCGATCAGCTCGAGCGTGCGCGGCAGGCGCAGCAACACCTCGTCCATGACCGGATGGTCGTCGATCATCGAGGTGCCGAGATCGCCGCGTGCGAGCCGGCCGAGGAAGTCGCCGTACTGCACGAGGAACGGGCGGTCGAGGCCGAGCCGCTCGCGCAGCTCGGCCACAGCCGCCGGATCGGGCGCCACCCCGCCTGAGCTGAGCAGGAGCTCGGCGGGATCGCCCGGAACCAGATGGATCACCGTGAACACCACGGTCGCGACGGTCCAGATCAGCACAAGGCTGACCACGACGCGCCGGGCCGCCCACAGCAGCATCGGCTGATCAGCCGATCGACGCCTCCTCGAGCGTGATGCCGGAGTAGAAGTTCAGCGCGCCGCCGAGCGCCTTGAACCCCTTCACATCGGGCGTCATCGCATAGCCCTGGCTGCGCCAGGCGAGGCCGACGATCGGCGCCTCGGCGAGCGCGATCCTCTGCAGCTCGGCGTAGATCGCGCGCCGCTTGCCTCCGTCGAACTCGGCACGACCCGCTGCGAGGAGCTCCTCGATTCGGGGCACGCGCAGCCCGAAACTGCGGACGAACGAGGGGGCGAGCGAGCCGTCGATCAGCGTGCTCAGCCCGTCCGGGTCGTTGTTCTCGGTCGTCGTGCCCATCACAGCGATGTCGTACTGGCCGCGGTTGCCGAGGGTGACGCGCGTCGCCCAGTCGGGCAGGCGGAGTTCGGCCTGGATCCCCACCGCGGCGAGGTTCTGCTGCACCACTTCGGCGGTGTCCTTGTGCATTCCGTATTGCGCCGTCGCGAGGATGCTGGTGGTGAACCCGTTGGGCACCCCCGCCTCGGCGAGCAGGGCGCGTGCGCGCGCGGGGTCATAGCGCCAGCCCGAAGCGAGCTCCGGGTCGTGGAAGGCGCTGCCCGGCATCAAGGGCAGCCCCTCGAGCGGCGAGCCGCGGCCGAAGAACGCTGCCTTGACGATCTCCTCGCGCTTGATCGCATGCGCGATCGCGCGGCGGATGCGCGCATCGCCGAGATGGGGCCGCGTCGCGTTGAACACGAGGTACATGAACGGGCCGTCGGTCGCGTCCAGCCTGAGCTTCGGATCGGCCTCGATCGAGGCCATGGCCTGCCAGGGCACGTACTCGATCAGGTCGACGTCGCCTGCCTGCAGGGCGGCCACGCGCAGGTTTTCGTCGGCATAGGCGACCATTCGGATGCCGCGCAGCCTCGGAAGGCCGGGTTTGTAGTAACGGTCGAACGCTTCGAGATCGAGCGAGACGCCGCGCTCCTGCCCCTTCAGCACGAAGGGGCCGGCACCGACCGGCAGGCTGCCTGCGCCGGTCGGCGAGCGCGGCGAGACCATCATCATGTGGTAGCTCGCGAACCAGAGCGGCAGCGTGACCATCGGCTCCGCCGTGACGATCCGCACGGTGCGCGCGTCGGGCGTCTCGATCCGTGCGATCCGCTGCGCCTGGGCCCGATGATAGGCGGTCGAGCGTTCCGATGCCATCTGCTCAAGGTTCCAGCGGATGTCCTCGGCGGTGACGCGGTCGCCGTTCTGGAACAGCGCGTTCTCGCGGAGCCGGAACGTCCAGCTGGTCGGGCTGTCGTTGCTCCAGGCCTCGGCGAGCTCGCCGCGCAACGAACCGTCCGGTGCGAAGGAGACGAGGCCGCGATGGATCAGAAGCTTCACGGTCGCCGCCGCTGTGCCGGTGTTCACCCAGGGCTGGATGCTCGGCGGAAAGGAGGAGAGGCCGAAACGCAGCACGCCGGTCTGGCGCTGCGCCCGCGCCGGCCATGCCCGCAAGAACGGCAGCGCCGCGCCGGCGGCAAGGAGTGAACGACGGGTCGGTGTCATGGTCGTCTCCCTTGGTGGTGTTCTCGGGCCGGGCCGGCCGGGAGGCTAGCCGGCGCCGTAAATCGCCCGCGCCTCGGCCGCGCTGAGGCGGCCCTCGCGGATGTCGCGCTCGACCGCCGCCCGGTCGCGTCCCGCCGGCGGCCCGTAGCCGCCGCCTCCCGGGGTGATGATCTCCACCCATTGGCCCGGGCGCAATGTCCCGTTGCCGAAATGGAAGGGCTCGACGCCCGGGCCGAACACGAAGCGGCCCTTGCCACCCGGAAGGCCGCCCCGGAGGCCCCAGGGCGCCGAGCGGAGCCGCGCGCCGTCGAGCCGGAGCCGGCACTCTGCCTCGGCGCGATAGACGCGGCGCAGCCCCATCCCGCCGCGATGGGTGCCGGGCCCGCCCGAGCCCTCGACCAGCTCGTAGCGCAACACGGTCAGCGGATACTCGGTCTCCAGCGCCTCGACCGGCAGGTTGGACGTGTTGGTCGTGTGCACGTGCACGCCGTCGAGCCCGTCCTTGGTCGCGCGCGCGCCGAAGCCGCCGCCGATCGTCTCGAGATAGACCCAGGGCTCGCCCGTCCCGGGCTGGCGGCCGACGAAGCTCGCGACGAAGCAGGCACCGTTGTGCGCGGCCGTGACGCGCTCGGGCACGGCCTGGGCGAGCGCGCCGTGGATCAGGTCGACCACGCGCTGGCAGGTCGAGAGCCGAGCGTTCACCGCCGCCGGGTGGACGCAGTTCACAACGCTGCCTTCACGGGCGGTGACGATCAGCGGGCGGGCGAGGCCGGCATTCGGGAGGATGGTCGGATCGACCACCGTCTTGACGGCGTAATAGACGGTCGCAAGCAGGGCGGTGTAGGTCATGTTGATCCCGGCGCGCACCTGGTCCGGCCCGTCGAAATGCAGGCGCATCGTGTCGCCGTTGACTTCGAGCTCGATCGAGAGCGCGAGCTCCCCCTCGATTTCGGGGCTGTCGTGCACGTCCTCGAAGCGCCAGACGCCGTCGGGGATCGCGGCGATGCCGGCGCGCATCTTGCGTTCGGCGTAGTCGAGCAGCGCGGCGCCGGCCGCGAGAACCGTCTCGGTTCCGTACTTAGCGCACAGCGCCTGCATCCGGGCGACGCCGAGCCGGTTCGCCGCCATCTGCGCACGCAGGTCGGAGAGGCGCTCGCGCGGCACCTGGCAGTTCAGCAGGATCAGCTCCTGGATGTCCTCCTGCAGCCGGCCTTCACGGTAGAGCCGGATCGGCGGGATCCGAAGCCCTTCTTGATAGATGTGGGCGTGGCCGCGATCGGCGAAGTCGGCGTGATGCGCGAGATTGACGGCCCAGGCGACGAGGCGGCCAGCGACGAAGATCGGCTCGGCGAGCACGATGTCGGGCAGGTGCGTGCCGCCGCCCTCGTACGCGTCGTTGCCGACGAAGACGTCGCCGGGGCGGATCTGCTCGAGCGGGTGGCGCTTGAGGATTCGCTCGATCACGCCGATGAAGCTGCCGAGATGGATCGGGATGTGCTCGGCCTGGCAGAGCGTGCGGCCCTCGATGTCGAACAGGGCGGTCGAGCAGTCGCGCCGCTCCTTGATGTTGGTCGAGTAGGAGGCGCGCACGAGGGTCTCGCCCATCTCCTCGACGATCGAGGAGAGCGCCGAGCCGATCACCTCGACCGTGATCGGATCGACCTTCGGACGGCCGATGTCGAGCGTCACGTTCATGCCGTGGCCTCCAGGATCAAGTTTTCGTAGCCGTCCACGCGCGCCGCCATGCCGGGCAGAACGAGCGTGGTCGAGTCCATCTGCTCGACGATCGCGGGGCCCGCGATCCGGTTGCCCGGGACCAGGCGGTCGCGGGCATAGACCGGGACCGAGACGAAGCCGCCCGCCTCCGGCAGCCAGACGTCGCGCACGCCCTCGCGTGCGGCGCCCGCATCCTCCGGCCCGGGCGGTCGCGCAGTGAACGAGGCCTTGCGCACCAGCCCCGTGGCCTCGATGCGGAAGGTGACGAGCTGCACCGGCTCGCCCTCGGCGACGAAGCCGTAGACCCGGCGGTGCTCGGCGGCGAACCCGTCCGCGAGGAAAGCGAGCGTCGAGGAATCGAAGGGCCCGTCCGGCAGCGCGACGGGCAGCTCGTAGTTCTGCCCGGCGTAGCGCATGTCGATGCTGCGCGCCACTCGGCGTGCCTCGGCGGGGATGCCTTCGAGGTCGAACCACGCGGCGGCCTGCGCGGCAAGCGTCTCGAACGCCTCGCGCATCGGCGCGAGCGCCTCCTTGTTGAGCGGGGTCAGCCGCGTGGCAGCGAAATCGGCGCGCAGATCGGTCAAGAGCAGCCCGATCGCGCACAGGATTCCCGGGTTGCGCGGCACCAGAACGCGGCGGATCTCGAGCTCGCGTGCAAGCCGCGCCGCGTGCAACGGGCCCGCGCCGCCGAACGCCATCAGCGTGTAGTCGCGCGGATCGTGGCCGCGCTGCACGCTGATCACGCGGATCGCCTTCGCCATGTTGGCGGTGACGACCGAGAGGATGCCCTGCGCGGTCTCCATCGTCTCCATGCCAAGCCGCCTCGCCAGCCGCTCGATCGCGGCGATCGCGCGGTCGCGCCGGATCGGCATCCGCCCGCCGAGCAGATGCGTCGGATGCAGCGTGCCGAGCACCACATTCGCGTCCGTTACAGTCGGCGCGTCGTTGCCTCGATCGTAACAGACCGGCCCCGGATCGGCTCCGGCGCTGCGCGGGCCGACCTTCAGCAGGCCGCCGCTGTCCACATGGGCGATCGAGCCGCCGCCCGCGCCCACCGTGTGGATGTCGAGCGTCGGCGCCTTGATCGGATAGCCGTGGACGATGCTCTCGCTCGCGAGCCTCGGCTCGCCGCTCCGCAGCAGCGCGACATCGGTGCTGGTGCCGCCCATGTCGAAGGTGATCAGGTCGGGGAACCCCGCCATCCGCCCGATCGCCTGGGCGCCGACCACGCCGGTGGAGGGGCCCGAGAGCACCATGCGGACCGGCAGGTTCGCCGCCGCCTCGAGCCCCATCACGCCGCCGTTCGACTACGTCAGGTGCGGCCTCGCCGTCATGCCGAGCGCGGCCAGACGGTCGGCGAGCCGGCGGATGTATCCCTGCATCACCGGGCCGAGATACGCGTTCACCACGGCCGTCGAGAGGCGCTCGAACTCGCGGAACTCGGGCGCGACCTCGTGGCTTACCGAGAGGAACGCCTCAGGGAATTCCTCGGCGAGGATGCGCCGCGCGGCCCGTTCGTGCTCGGGGCGGACGAAGGCGTAGAGGAAGCAGACCGCGACCGACGCGACACCGGCCCGCTTCAGCGCGCGCGCGGCCTCGCGCACCGCGATCTCGTCGAGCCGCGTCTCGACCGTGCCGTCGTGGCGCACCCGCTCAGGCACTTCGAGCCTGAGGTCGCGCGCGACCAGCACCGGCGGCTTGTCCACCTGCAGGTCGTAGAGATCGGGACGCTTCTGCCGGCCGATCTCGAGGAGGTCGCGGAAGCCCGCGGTGGTGACGAGCCCGGTCGGCACGCCGCGATGTTGGATCAGCGCATTGGTCGCGACCGTCGTGCCGTGCCCGAAATAGACGACGTCGCCCGGGACGCCGCCGACCCGGCGCATCCCCTCCTCCACGCCTTGGGCGATCGCGCGCGACGGATCATCCGGCGTTGAGGCGACCTTCCAGACCTCGATGCGGCCGCTCGTCTCGTCGAAGAGGCAGACATCCGTGAACGTGCCCCCGGAGTCGACGCCGACACGCCACGTCATGCCCAAGCTTCCCTTTGGTCGGTCGAGCATATCATGACGCGTGCTAGCAAGGCCCCGGGGCGCGGCAAGACAGCGGGAGCGGAACGGCGTGATCGACGTGACGACACTTCATGCGCCCTGGGCGCTCCTGCCCGATGGCTGGGCGCGGGATGTTGCGGTCACGATCGCAGCGGACGGGACGATCGCCTCGGTCGAGACGGGCGTGCGCCCCGGCGGCGCCACGCCGCTTGCCGGGCCCGTGCTGCCCGGCATGACCAACCTCCACAGCCATGCGTTCCAATACGCTATGGCGGGGCTTGCGGAGAGCCGCAGCCCTTCGGGCGAGGACCACTTCTGGTCCTGGCGCGAGACAATGTACCGGTTCCTCGCCCGGCTCACGCCCGACGACGTCGAGGCGATCGCAGCACAGCTCTATGTCGCCTTGCTGAAGGGCGGCTTCACGAGCCTGGTCGAGTTTCACTACCTGCAGGCGGATCCCGCAGGCAGGCCCTATGCTGACCCGGCGGAGATGAGCTGGCGCGTCCTCGCCGCAGCGCGGCGGGCCGGGATCGCACGCACCCTCCTGCCGAGCCTCTATCGCCACGGCGGCTTCGGCCGGCCGCCCGGCGAGGGCCAGCGCCGTTTCCTGCTGCCGGCCGAGACCGTGCTCGATATCATTGCCGCGCTGCGCCGCGAGGCTCGATCCGATCCGCTGCTCCGGGTCGGCGCGGCGCCGCACAGCCTGCGCGCGGTGACGGTCGAGGAGCTCGGCGACTTCGCTGCGGCGGTCCGGCACGGTGATGCCGCCGCGCCGCTGCACATCCACGCCGCCGAGCAGCCGCGCGAGGTCGAGGAGTGCCTCGCCGCGACGGGGCAACGCCCGGTCGAGCGGCTGCTTGCGACTCTCCCCCTCGATCGGTGCTGGTGCGTCGTTCACGCCACGCACATGGACGCAGCGGAGACGGCGGCGCTCGCCGCGACCGGCGCGCTGGCCGGGCTCTGTCCGACCACGGAGGGCAACCTCGGCGACGGGATCTTCCCCTTCCTCGCCTGGCGCGCTGCGGGCGGCGCCTTCGGCATCGGCACCGACAGCCACGTCGGCACCGATGCGGCGGGCGAGCTGCGCCTGCTCGAGTACGCGCAGCGGCTCACGCATCTCAGGCGCGCGGTCGGCGCGAGCGAGGCGGAGCCCTCCACCGGCACCGCCCTGTGGCAGCATGCGGCGTCGGCGGGCGCTCAAGCGGCGGCCCAGCCGGCCGGCGCGATCGCGCCGGGCTGGCGCGCCGATCTCGTCGTTCTCGACGGCGCCGATCCGCTGCTCGCAGGGCGCGGGGGCGGAACGATCGCCGACACGCTCGTCTTCGGGCCCGCGCCCCGTCTCATTCGCGACGTCTATGTCGGCGGGAGGGCTGTGATCACGGCCGGCCGACATGCCGAAGAGGACGCGATCGCCGCACGCTTCGCCGCGACCATGCGGCGACTCTTGGGCTGAGGCTCAGCGCAGCGCCGTCTCGGCCGTGAGTGGCGGCGCGAGGTTCAACGAGCCTTCGAGCGCGTAGCCGAGTGCGAGGCGGCTGCTCCGAACCCAGACCTGGCGCAGGTCGTAGAGCGGCAGGGAGCACGCGGCCTCCATCACCTTCCGCTGCGCCTCCGCCCAGAGCGCCGCCTGCCTCGCGGGATCGGGCTCGCTGCGCGCCGCATCGATCTCCGCATCGGCCACGCTGCAATGGGCGAAGTTGAGCGCCATGGTCGGTGTGCCCGGAGCGGAGCGCGAGTGGTAGAACTGCGTCAGGTAGGTATCGGCGACCGGAAAGCGCGCCGCACCGTAGAACGTCACCTGCGAGAGGTCCTGGCGGATGCGGGCGTGGTAGGTGGCATGTTCGACCACGTCCATCTCGAGCGTGATCCCGGCGCGACGCAGCTGGGCCTGGATCACCTCCATGATCGGCAGCTGGGTGCTGACCGAAGAGACGACCGCCTTCAAGGTCACGCCCTGCGGATGCCCAGCTTCGGCAAGCAAGGCGCGCGCCCGGGCAACGTCATGGGGGTAGCGCGGAACATCGGTGGTGGCGCCGAGATAGCCGGGCGGCACCGGCGATGGCCAGAGCTGCGCCACGTCCGCCCCGACGAAGCGGACGATGGCCGGCACATCGATCGCATGGATCACCGCGCGCCGCACGCGCACGTCATCAAGCGGGGCGCTCTTGGTGTTCAGGAGCAGGGTGCGGAACTCGCCCGGGCCGAACACCTCGACCACGGTGTTCGGCAGCTGTTTCATCCTCTCTACCCAGCGCTGTTCACGCCGCCCGATGAAGAGATCGAGTTCCCCAGCGGTATAGGCGAGCTCCCTCGTCTGGTCGGAGGGGATGAAGCGCACCTGCACCGCGGCAAGCTTCGGCGTGCCGCGGAAATGTTGCCGGTGCGCGGTGAGCCTCAGCCCGCCCGGCTCGACCGACTCGAACTGGAACGGCCCCGTGCCGACCGGGCGACGCGCGAAATCGCCCTCCTCAGCCGCGCGCCGCGAGACGATCATGCCGCCGTGATAGTTGGCGAGCAGACCGAGCGCGCTCGGCACCGGCTGGCGGAACACCACGCGTACCGTGCGCGGATCGACGACCTCGACAGCGCTGAGATCACGATAATCGCCGGCGAAGGCCGAGCTCTCGGACGATGCGGCGCGGCGCAGCGAGAAGGCAACATCCTCGGCCGTCAGCGTGCCCATGCCGTGGTGGAACTGCACGCCCTCGCGCAGCGTGAACGTCCAGACGAGACCATCGCCGCTTCGCTCCCATCGCTCGGCGAGGTCGGGTTCCAGCCTGGCGGGATCGGCAGAGCCGGGCGGGAAACGCACGAGCCCATCGAACATCCAGCTCACCGGCCCTTTGTCGTGCGTGGCGGTGGCGCGATGCGGGTCGAGCGTCCCCGATTGCTGGCCGATCTGTCCTACCCTCAGCGTCTGTGCCGCTGCCGGTATGGCGGCGAGCAGAACGACGAGAACGAGCCGCAGCATGGGCTTTCCCCCTCCCTCTCAGTCATGCGGAGCGACCTTGCCTTGCAGCGTAAGCCGCTTTGCCGGATACTTCAAACCATGGCGGATCGGTTCGATGTTGCGGTGATCGGCGGCGGCATGGTGGGCTCGGCCATCGCGGTGGGCTGCGCGAGGCTCGGTGCGCGCACCGTGCTCGTCGACGAAGGCGATGTCGCGCTGCGTGCCGCCCGCGGCAATTTCGGCCTGATCTGGAGCCAGGGCAAGGGCGACGGCATGCCGGCCTACGCCGCCTGGACGCGTGAGAGCCTCCGCCACTGGGACGCCTTCGCGGACGCGATGAGCCGTGCCGCCGGAACCGAGATCGGCTATCGCCGCAGCGGCGGCTTGATCTTCGCTGTTGGCGAGCAGGAGTGGGCGCAGCGCCGGGAGGACGTGCGGCGCCTGCACAACCAGGCCGGCGGGCCGTCCACGCCCGTGCGCCTGCTCGATCGGCACGAGCTCGAGGAGCTGCTTCCGTCCACACCGCTCGGCAGCAGTGTCGTCGGCGCCTCCTTCGCGCCCGAGGACGGGCACGTTAATCCGCTTCTGTTGCTGCGCGGCATGCATGCGGGTCTGCGGGCAGCGGGAGGAGAGCACCGCCCCGGAGCGCCGGTCGAGTCGGTGCGCCCCGGGTTCACGATCCATCGCGGCAACGAGACGATCGCGAGCGACCGGGTCGTGATCGCCGCAGGGCTTGGCACACCCCGTCTTGCCGCGATGCTTGGGATGCGCATCGCCGTCCATCCGGTGCGTGGCCAGAACATGGTCACCGAGCGCCTGCCGCCGCTCCTGCCGCTGCCGGCAAGCGCGATCCGCCAGACCGCCGAAGGTGTGGTGCAGATCGGCGTCAGCTACGAGGAGAACCACTGGGAGACGGCGACGACGGTGACCGAGCTCGCGCGGATGGCCGCTCGTGCCGTTGCGGTCCTGCCGCCGCTCGCCCACGCGCGGATGGTCCGCGCCTGGGGCGCCTTGCGGCCGATGACGCCGGATCGCTACCCGATCTACGCGCAGTCGCGCCTGTACCCCGGCGCCTATGTCGCGGTCTGCCACTCGGGCGTGACGCTTGCCGCCGCGCATGCGGGCCCGCTTGCCGCGGGCATCCTCGCTGGGCGTCTGCCGGATCTCGTCGCGGAGCTCGGACCAGACCGGTTCCATGCTGACGCGGCCTGACCCTGGTTCACTCACCCTTCTGTTCGAGGGGCGACCCATTCCCGCGCGCGAAGGAGAGAGTGTCGCATCCGCGCTGATCGCCGCCGGCATCCTCGCCTTCCGCACCACGCCGGTGTCCGGCGCCCCGCGCGGACCCTTCTGCATGATGGGGGCCTGCTTCGACTGCCTCGCCGTGGTCGACGGTGTGGGCAGCGTGCAGACCTGTCTCGTCCAGGTGCGAGACGGCATGCGAATCGAGCGCCAGCAGGGCGCGCGGGATATCGCCTCCGAGACAACGGGATGAGAGTGGATCTCGCGATCATCGGCGCGGGCCCTGCCGGCATCGCCGCCGCCACCGAGGCGCGCGCGCACGGGTTCTCCGTGCTGGTGCTCGACGAGAACCCCGGTCCCGGAGGCCGCGTCTGGCAGGCGATCGAAACCCGCCCGCTGCATGGCGATGACGACCGTGTAGCACTGGAAACGGTTCGCGCGTTTCGCGCCTCCGGCGCCGAGGCGCGATTCGGTGCCACCGTCTGGTGCGTCGAGCCGGAAGGCCGAGTGTATTGGAGCGAGGGGGGGCGCGCGCGGTCGGCTGACGCGGCATGGGTGCTGATCGCCACGGGCACGACCGAGAGGCCGCTGCCGATTCCGGGATGGACCTTGCCGGGCGTGCTCACGGTCGGTGCGGCGCAGATCGCCCTCAAGACGGCCGGGCTCGTGCCGTCCGGGGATGTCTGGCTTGCCGGGCAGGGACCGCTGCTTCTGCTCTATGCCGCGCAAGCACTCGCCGCCGGCGGGCGGATTGCCGGCGTCCTTGACCTTACCGACGGCGGTTCCCTCCGCCGCGCTCTGCCGCATCTGCCGCGCGCGCTGCGTGCCCCGTCGTATCTCGCGCGGGGCGTCGCTTGGCGGCTCGCGCTGCGCCGCGCCGGGGTGCCGTGGATCCGGGCATCGCAGCTTCGTGCCGAGGGCGAGGGGCGGCTCGAGCGAATTCGCTTCCTCGCCGACGGTACGGTCCAGGTGAGACCGGCCTCGCTCTTGCTTCTGCACGACGGCGTGATCCCCTCGGTGCAGATCACGCGCGCGCTCGGCTGCGCGCATGTGTGGGACGAGGTGCAGCACTGCTGGAAGCCGCTGACCGACATCTGGGGCCGAACGAGCCTCGAGAGGATTTCCGTCGCCGGCGACGGGGCCGGGATCGGCGGCGCCAGGGTGGCGGAGCTCTCCGGCCGGATCGCCGCCCTCGACATCGCCGCCGCGCTCGGACGGCTGAGCACGGCGGCGCGCGACCGGGCGGCGGCACCGCTGCTCGCGGCAAGGGAACGGCATCTTGCCGTGCGGCCGTTCCTCGATGCCTTGTTCTCCCCCCTCCCGATCGACCCGGCGGACGAGACGATCCTCTGCCGCTGCGAAGAGGTCACGGCCGGACGGGTGCGCGAAGCCGTCTCGCTTGGCTGCCTCGGCGCGAACCAGGTCAAGGCCTTCACGCGCGCCGGCATGGGTGCGTGTCAGGGACGGATGTGCGGGCCTGTGGTCGCGGCGGTGATCGCTGCGGCGCGTGGCGTTGCCCCGCGCGATATCGAGCCCTATCGGTTGCGGTTCCCGACCAAGCCGCTCACCTTGGGCGAACTCGCCGCGCTGCATGCGCAGCCGACGGCGGTCGAGCCGCAGAGCTCATGACGCGATCCCAATGCTGGAACGCGCGATCGTCATCGGGGGCGGGCTGCACGGATTGTCGACAGCGCTGCATCTCGCGCGCAGCGGCTGGTCGGTGACGGTGCTCGAGCGCCGCCATGTGGGGCGGCATTCCTCGGGCATCAATGCAGGCGGCGTGCGTCGGCTCGGGCGCGACGTGCGCGAGATCGCCTTGGCTCAGGTGGCGCATGAGATGTGGCGGAACCTTCGGGCGCTGGTGGGCGACGATGGCGGCTTCCGCCCCTCGGGCCAGGTGAAGGTGGCCGAGAACGAAACGGAGCTCACCGCCCTCGAGCACCGCGCAGCCGAGCTGCGAGCCCTTGGCTGGACGCATGAGGAGGTGGTCGACCGCGCCGAGACACGGCGGCTTCTGCCGGCGATCGCGCCGCATGTGGTCGGCGCCCTGGTCGTGCGCGACGACGGGGCGGCCGACCCGATGCGGACGGTGATGGCCTTCCGGCACGCTGTCCTCGCTTCCGGTGTGGCGATCGAGGAGGGGGCGAGTGTGCTCGCGCTCGAACGCACGGCAGGCGGGAACCTGCGCGTCGTCGCAGACCGCGGGTCGTGGGAGGCGACGAGGGTTGCCAACTGCGCCGGCGCTTGGGCGCCCGCGATCGCACGCTCGGTGGGGGAGACGATCCGCTGCGGCGTCAAGGCCTCCATGATGATCGTCACCGAGCGCCTGCCGCGCTTCGTCGAGCCGACGGTCAGCACCGTTGCCCGCCCGCTCTCTTTCAAACAAACGGCTGCCGGAACGGTCCTGATCGGTGGCGGCCACCAGGGCCGCGCCGACCCCGCGACGGAGACCGCGGTGGTGGACGTCCGCAACCTCGCCCGGGCGGCAGGAATCGCCACTGAGCTGTTTCCGCTCATGCGCGGCGTCCGAATCCTGCGCAGCTGGTGCGGCATCGAGGCGCGCACGCCTGACGATCTCCCGGTGATCGGCGAGAGCACGACCTGCCCCGGGCTCGTGCACTCCTTCGGCTATTCCGGGCATGGCTTCCAGCTCGCGCCGGCGGCCGGCGCCGCCGTCGCCGAGATCATGATGCGCGGGAGGACGAACCTTCCCGTCGCCCCCTTCGCTCCGGCGCGGCTGATCGAGAGGAGTGCGGCATGACGGTGCTCTCGGTCGAAGGGCTGCGCACCGAGTTCCGAATCGGCGGCGTTTGGTACCCAGCGGTGAAGGACGTCTCGTTCGCCTTGGCGCGCAACGAGACGCTCGCGCTCGTCGGGGAGTCGGGCTGCGGCAAGTCGATGACGGCGCTCTCGATCATGGGGCTGGTGCCGGCGCCGGCAGGTCGGATCGCCGCCGGAAGGATCGTGCTGGAGGGGCGCGAGATCACGGGCCTGCCGGAAGCGGAGCTGGAGAGGATCCGCGGCGATCGCATCGCGATGATCTTCCAGGAGCCGATGACCAGCCTCAATCCGGTGATGACGGTGGGCGACCAGGTGGCGGAGCCGCTCATTCGCCATCGCGGCCTCTCGCGCAGGGAGGCGCTCAAGCAGGCGCTCGCGCTGCTTGAGGAGGTGAAGATCCCCTCGGCGGCGGCGCGTCTCTCCGAGTATCCACACCAGTTCTCCGGCGGGATGCGCCAGCGCGTGATGATCGCCATGGCGCTCGCCTGCGAGCCGGCCGTGCTGCTTGCCGACGAGCCCACCACCGCGCTCGACGTGACGATCCAGGCGCAGGTGCTTGGCTTGCTTGCCGATTTGCGCGCGCGCCACGGCACGGCCGTGCTGTTCATCACCCACAATCTCGGCGTGGTGGCGCAGATCGCCGACCGGGTCGCGGTGATGTACGCGGGCGAGATCGTCGAGGAGGGGCCGGTGGAGGCGATCTTCGCCGCACCCGGGCATCCCTATACGCGGGCGCTGTTCGCCACCATTCCGCGCATAGACCGTGTCGGCCAGGACCTCGCCGCGATCCCCGGCCGCGTGCCCGCCCTCGATTCGATGCCGCAAGGCTGCCGCTTCGCTCCACGCTGCCCGCTCAGGCGCGACGGCTGCGAGCGCGACCAGGCGCTCGTGGCGGTGGACGAGGGGCATCGCGTGCGCTGCCATGTCACGACGGGAGCGTTGGCGGATGCTTGACGCAGAAGGCCGGGTGGTGATGGTGTCCGGCGCGGCGCGCGGGATCGGCCGGGCGGTCGTGCTCCAGCTGCTCGCGAGCGGCTTCAGCGTCTCTGCAGGCGTGCGCGACCGGCGCGACCTCCCTCCCTCCAACCGGCTGTTCACGCACCGTTACGATGCCGAGGATCCGGCCTCCGCCGACGCCTGGGCCGACGCCACGGCGGATCGGTTCGGCCGTATCGACGCCGTGGTCGCCGCCGCCGGGATCAATCCCATGGCACGCCTGCTCGATCGCGATGACACCGCGCTCGACGCGCTCTGGGCCGTCAACGTCAAGGGGCCGAAGCACCTCGTTCGTGCCGCCTGGCCGCATCTTGTGGCCTCGGGCAGCGGCCGTGTCGCGATCCTCGCCTCGCTCTCCGGCAAGCGGGTGGCGAACGAGAACATGGGCTACGCGGCGAGCAAGTTCGCCGCCGTGGCGCTCGCGCATGCGATCCGCCGCGAGGGCTGGGAGCACGGCATTCGCGCCACCGCGATCTGCCCTGGCTTCGTCGCGACCGACATGACGGCGCATGTCACGAGCCATCCGCGCGAGCAGATGACCCAACCTGAGGATCTCGCCGTGCTCATCGAGACCGTGCTTCGCCTTCCGGCGCACGCCGTGGTCGCGGAACTCCTGGTGAACTGCCGGCTGGAGCCGACGCTGTGAGGCTCGTGCGTCTTGCCGACACCGATCGGCCGCGTCTTGCCTTCACGCTCGACGGCGCGCCCGCCGAGGCGCTTGCGGGCGACACGCTTCTGACCGCCATCCTGACGAATGCCGGCCACGTGCGCGCGAGCGAGTTCGGCGACGGCACTCGCGCCGGGTTCTGTTGGATGGGCGTGTGCCAGGACTGTCTCGTCTGGGTGGACGGGCTTGGGCGCGTGCGCGCCTGCACGACGCCGCTTGTGCCCGGCATCGCGGTGCGGCGCACATGACGGGCCCGACGGTCGTGGTGGTCGGTGCCGGGCCTGCGGGGACGCGCGCGGTCGAGGTGCTCGTGCGTGCCGGGCTTCGCCCCGTCTGGATTGACGAGGCGCCGGCCAACGGGGGCCGCATCTACCAGCGGCCCGTCGCCGGGACGACGCGCAGCTCGCGCGATCTCTACGGCACCGAGGCGGCGAAGGCGGAGTCGATGCATGCCGCGGGCGAGCGGCTGTATGCGGCGTGCGACTGGCGCCCCGGAACGCTCGCGTGGAACATCCGTCCGGGCATGCTCGATACGTTCCACGCCGGGCGGCACGAGGCGGTCGCCTTCGACCGAGCGATCCTCTGCACCGGCGCGATGGAGCGGATCGTTCCGGTGCCGGGCTGGACGCTTCCTGGCGTGTTCACGCTGGGGGCGGCACAGATCGCCCTGAAGGCGCAAGGGGTGGCGATCGGCAGCCGTGTCGCCTTCATCGGCACAGGGCCATTGCTCTGGCTTACGGCCGCCCAGTACCTGAAGGCGGGTGCCACGGTCGCGCTGGTGCTGGACACCACGCCGTTGCGCACCAAGGCGCGCGCGGCCGCGGGCCTCTTCGCCGATCCCGTCACGTTTGCAAAGGGCCTCGCACTTGTGGCGCGGCTGCGTCTCGCCGGCGTGCGCGTGCTGGAGGGCGGAGTGCCCGTGGCGTTCGAGGGGACGGACGCGGTCGAGGCCGTGCGCGTTCGCGACCGGAGGGGGCGGGAGCAGCGCATCGCCTGCGACGCGGTCGGCCTCGGCTTCGGGCTGAAGCCGGAGAGCCAGCTCGCCGATCTCGCCGGCGTGCCGTTCCGCTTCGACGCGATCGAGCGCAACTGGATTCCGGAACGCGATTCGGCGGGCCGGACGCCCGTCCAGGGTGTCTATCTCGCCGGCGACGGCGCGGGGATTGGCGGGGCGGACGCGGCCGAGCTTGCCGGCGCGCGTGCGGCCTGGGCAGTCCTCGAGGACGCGGGGGTTGCCTCGGACGCCGCCGAGATCGCGCGGCTTGACCGCGCGCTCGCCCGCCTCCCGCACGTCCGCGCCGCGCTCGAACGCGCCTTTCCCTACCCGTCCGCGCTCGCTGCGCGCGTTCCCGACGCGACGATCGTCTGCCGGTGCGAGGCGATCACGGCAGGCGAGCTGCGCGCGGCGGCGCGCGCACGCCACGTCACGGGTGGCGCGGCGGAGGTCAACCGCGCCAAGGCGTTCACCCGCATCGGCATGGGACGCTGCCAGGGGCGAGTGTGCGGGCCGCCGGCCGCCGAGATCCTTGCCGATGCGCTCGGCTGCGACATCGCCGCCGTCGGCCGGCTGCGCGGCCAGCCGCCGGTCAAGCCGATCCCGATCCTCGCAGAGGCCGCGGAATGAGCGCGGCCTACGACGTGCTGATCCTTGGCGGCGGCGGTGCCGGCTGTTCGGCCGCGCTGCATCTCGCGCGGCGCGGCGCGCGCGTCGCGCTGTTCGAGCGCGGGCTCGTCGGCAGCCAGGCCTCGGGCGTGAACTATGGCGGCGTGCGACAGAACGGGCGGCACCCGGCGGAGCTGCCGATTGCCCGGCGCGCGCGCGAGATCTGGGCGCGCCTGCCCGAGCTGATCGGCACGGATTCCGAGTTCGAGGTGACCGGGCATCTGAAGCTCGCGCGCAGCGCCGAGGAGGAGGCCGAACTCGCCGCCTACATGGAGGTGGCGCGCGCGCATGACTTCCCGCTGGAACTGATCGGTGCCAACCGGCTGCGCGAGCGCTGGCCGTGGCTCGGCCCGCGCGTGGTCGCGGGCGCCTTCGCACCCGAGGACGGCGCGGCCAACCCGCGCCTGCTCGCTCCGGCCTTCGCGCAGGCTGCGCGCGCGGCAGGCGCCGAGATCAACGAGCGGACGCCGGTCGACGAGATCGCGCACGACGGCGCAGCTTTCGTCGTGACGCATGGCGGCCGCAGCTGGCGCGCTCCCGTCGCGCTCAACTGCATGGGCTACTGGGGCGGGGCGATCGCCGCACGCTTCGGCGAGCCGGTGCCGGTCGCGCCACTCGCGCCGAACATGCTGGTGAGCGAGCCGATCCCTTACTTCATCGAGCCGAACATGGGCGTGGTGGGCGGCGACATCTATCTGCGGCAGATACGCCGCGGCAACGTGATCTTCGGCGGCGGCCGCGGCGCGTGCGATCCCGACACGCCATGGGCGCGACCGCTGCCTGAGGCCACGCTCGCCGCCATGGCACGGGCGGTCGAACTCGTCCCTCGCCTCGCCGGCATCCACGTGATCCGCAGCTGGACCGGCATCGACGGCGAAATGCCGGACGGGCTGCCGGTGATCGGGCCGAGCCGCACCACGCCCGGGCTGATCCACGCCTTCGGCTTCTCAGGCCACGGCTTCATGCTCGGCCCCGGGATCGGCGCAATCCTCGCCGACCTCGTGCTCGACGGGCGCACCGACGTGCCGCTCGAGCCCTTCCGCATCGACCGTTTCGCCCTTGGCAGCGCCAGCTGATGCCGACATGATCGCGGACTGACGGGAACGATGGGGAGTGGAACGATGAGACTTCGTGCGGCACGGCTTGCGGGCGCAGCTGTGCTCGGCATCGCGGCGTTCGGCGCAACCGCGTCAGCGCAGCCGCGAACGACGCTCACTGTCGGCATGGCCGCCCAGGATGTCGGCCGGCTTGACCCGCATTTCGCGGTCTCGACGATCGACCGTGTGGCGGTCGCCTGGATGTTCAACGGCCTCGTGCGGTTCAAACCCGGCAGCATCAACCCGGCCGAGATCGAGCCTGACCTCGCCGAGCGCTGGGAGGCGAGCGCGGACGGCCGAACCTGGACCTTCTTCCTGCGTCGCGGCGTGCAGTTCCATGGCGGGTTCGGCGAGGTCACGGCCGAAGACGTGGCCTTCAGCCTGCGCAAGGCGGCGCAGCCCTCGACGTCAGCCTTCTCCGGCGATTTCCGTGCCTTCGAAGCGGTCGAGGTGGTCGACCCGTACACGGTGCGGATACGCCTGCGCGAGAACGTTCCGAGCCTGCTCGGGCTCGTGACCAACTATGCCGGCGGCTACATCGTCTCCAAGCGCGCGGTGGAGCAGAAGGGCGACGCCTTCGTGCGCGCGCCGGTCGGCTCCGGCCCCTTCGCCTTCGCCTCGGTGACGCCGAACCAGTCGCTCGAACTTGCGGCGCACGAGGGCTATTTCCGGGGCGCGCCGCAGATCAAGCGGATCTCGTACCGGTTCATTCCGTCCGACGCCTCGCGCGACCTCGCTTTCCAGAACCGCGAGCTCGACATCAACTACGGCCGCGCCCAGACGGCCTGGATCGAGCGCACGCAGCGTTTGCCGAACGTCATCGTCGACGTCTTCGAACCGGCGGAACTCGCCATCCTCAACATTAACACCCGCCAACCGCCGTTCGACGACATCCGCGTGCGCCGCGCGGTCGCGCACGCGATCGACCGCTCAGAGCTCGTGCGCTGGCGCGGCGAGGCGGTCGCGCGCGAGGGGCAGTCGCTCGTGCCCCGCGGCTATCTCGGCTTCACCGCCGACGTCCCGCTTCCCGGCTTCGACCAGGCGCGGGCGCGGGCGCTGCTTGCCGAAGCTGGGCATCCGAACGGGTTCACGGTGCGCGTGATCCACACCCAGTTGCCGGAAATGCTGAGCGCGATGCAGGTGGTGCAGCAGCAGCTGCGCCGCGTCGGCATCACGCTCGACCTGCAGGTGGTCGAGCACGCGACGTTCCACCAGCAGATCCGCCAGGATCTGAGCCCGCTCGTCTACTATGCCGCGGCGCGCTTCCCGGTCGCCGACATCTATCTCACGCAGTTCTACCACGGCCGGTCGATCGTCAAGACGCCGACCGCCGTCACCAACTTCAGCCACTGCTCGATGGCCGACGCGGAGATCGACGCCGCGCGCATCGAGACCGATCCCGAGAAGCAGCTCGCCCTCTGGGCCGCCGCGCAGCGCAAGCTGGTCGAGGCGGTGTGCGGCGTGCCGCTGTTCGAGACCATGCTGGTGTTCGCGCGCCACGAGAGCGTCGATTACGGCTACGAGCTCAAGGGCTCGATGTCGCTCGGGCCGCTGATCACGGAGGCGACGCGATTCCGGTGAGGAAGGGCCGGTCGGCCGGGTCCGGCGGATGATCGGGTTCGTGGTGCGGCGGCTGGTCGCCGCAGTGCCGACCTTGATCGCCGTGCTGACGCTGGTGTTCGTGATCGTCCGCATCGTGCCGGGCGATCCGGCGCTCGTGATCCTCGGCGATCAGGCGACGCCGGAGGCGATCGCGGCCCTGCGCGCGCGCCTCGGCCTCGATCGTCCGCTGCACGAGCAATACCTCGACTTCCTGCTCGCGTCGCTGACCGGCGACTTCGGCACCTCGCTCGTCACCGGCCGGCCGATCCTCAGCGAGGTCGCGGGTGTGCTGCCGCACACGCTCGATCTCACCGCCGCGGCGATGCTGATCGGCGTGGTGATCGGCGTGCCGGTCGGGATCTGGGCGGCGTTGCACCGCAACCGCGCGATCGACGTCGCGGCGCGCATCCTCTCGCTGCTCGGCCTATCCTTTCCGGTGTTCGTCTCGGGGATCTTCCTGCTGCTTCTGTTCGCGCTCCACTGGAGGCTGTTCCCGGTGATCGGCAATGCCAATCTGTCCGATCCCGCCGACAGGCTGCATAAGCTCGTGCTGCCCGCGATCACGCTTGGACTCGTGATGGCAGCCTACATCACACGGGTGACGCGGAGCGCGATGCTGCAGGTGCTGTCGGAGGACTTCATCCGCACCGCGCGCGCCAAGGGCGTGCCTTGGCGTGCCGTGGTGTGGAAGCATGGCTTGCGCAACGCCCTCATTCCGGTGGTCACCGTGGTGGGGCTCTATGTCGGAATCCTGATCGGCAATTCGGTGCTGACCGAGATCGTCTTCAACCGTCCCGGCCTCGGCAAGATTATCGTCGGTGCCCTGAACCAGCGCGACTACTCCATGCTTCAGGGCCTGATGGTGATCTACTGCTTCCTGATCGTGGTCGTGAACCTGATCACCGACCTCACCTACGGGCTGATCGATCCGCGGGTGAAGCACGCATGACGACGAGGGCTGCTGCACCCGCCTTCATGCCTGTTGCGCCGCTGCGTCGCGCGGTCGCGCGGTTCCTCGCGAACCCGACCACAGGTATCGGCATCATCCTCTGCGTGCTGATCGCACTCTCGGCGATCCTCGCCCCGTGGCTTTCGCCGCACGATCCGATCGAGCAGGATGTGATCGCCCAGTTGAGCCCGCCGAGTGCCAGGCATCCGCTCGGAACGGACTATTTTGGTCGCGACGTGCTCTCGCGCATCCTCTGGGGCGGGCGGATCAGCTTGATCGTCTCGCTATCCGCAATCGCCGCGGCGATCGTGATCGGCGGCGCGATCGGCATGATCTCGGGATATGTCGGCGGCCGCTTCGACACCTTCGTCATGCAGGTGATGGACGTGCTCTTGTCCTTCCCGAGCCTCATCCTCGGCCTGGTCGTGGTGGCGCTGCTCGGGCCGGATCTCGTCAATCTGGTGGTCGCGATCGGGTTGACCGCGATTGCCCCCTTCGCGCGGATCGCCCGCGCGCCAGTTCTGGCGCTGAAGCAGCGCGCCTTCGTCGAGGCCGGCCGTGCGCTCGGCTACAGCCACGCGCGCATCCTGTTCGTGCACATCCTGCCAAACATCCTCTCGGAGGTGCTGGTGATGGGCAGCCTCTGGATGGCGACCGCGGTGCGCACCGAGGCGTCGCTCTCGTTCATCGGCCTCGGGGTGAAGCCGCCGACGCCGACCTGGGGCGGGATGATGCGCGACGGGTTCGAGAACATCCTCGACGCGCCGTGGCTCGCGATCTTCCCAGGAATCGCCATCCTGCTCCTGGTGCTCGGGCTGAACATGGTGGGGGATGGGCTTCGCGACGCCACCGATCCGAAGCTCCGCGCCGAATGACGCCGCTGCTCGAGGTCGACGGGCTCGTGAAGCATTTCACGGTGACCAAGGGCTTTCCCCGCCCTGTCACGACGACGGTGCGCGCGGTCGATGGCGTGTCGTTCAGCGTCCGCCGTGGCGAGGCCTACGGCCTCGTCGGCGAATCGGGCTGCGGCAAGTCCACGGTCGCGCGCGCGGTTCTGCGCCTGATCGAGCCGGATGCCGGGACGGTGCGGTTCGACGGCGCGGATGTTCGCGCCGCGCGCGGCGAGGCGCTCGCACGACTGAGGCAGCGCATGCAGATCATTTTCCAGGACCCCTACTCGTCGCTCAATCCGCGCCAGACGATCGGCCAGGCGCTGACCGAGCCGATGCGCGTGCACAGGCTCGCCTCGGGGCGCGCCGCGCGCGACCGTGCTGCCGCTCTGCTCGATGAGGTCGGCATGCCGCCCTCCGCGCTCGATCGCTACCCGCACGAGTTCTCGGGCGGCCAGCGCCAGCGCATCGGGATTGCGCGCGCGCTCACCGTCGAGCCCGAGCTCCTGATCGCCGACGAGCCGGTCTCGGCGCTCGACGTCTCGGTTCAGGCGCAGGTGCTGTTGCTGCTGCGCGACCTGCAGAAGCGGCGCAATCTCGCGTTCGTCTTCGTCAGCCACGATCTCGGCGTCGTGCGGTGGTTCTGCGACCGTGTTGCGGTGATGTATCTCGGCCGCATCGTCGAGGAAGGGGAGGTCAGTGCGGTCTTCACCGAGCCGCTTCACCCTTATGCGCGGATGCTGCGCGATGCCTCGCCTGTGCCCGACCCGGTCGGGCGTGGCGCCTTGCCTCGGATCGTCGGCGAGATCCCTTCGGCGGCCAACCCGCCTTCGGGGTGCCATTTCCACCCGCGCTGTCCGCATGTGCAGGATGCCTGCCGCGCCGCGTATCCGTCGTGGCGGCGTCGCGGCGAGCGCGGGGCCGCCTGCGTGCTGGTGTGATGGCAGAGGGCGGAGGCCGGGCCGCTCAACCGGCTGAGGCGAAGCCTCGGCTGAGGGGGGCGCCACGTCGTCCGGTCGTCGCGTGTCACCGCGACGAACGTCCTGTGCCCGAGGCAGACACGGGTGGAGGATCGTGACGGGCTGCTACCCTGGTTGACAGTCCGTCGTGCCGCACCGCCTGCGCCGCGGGCTGACCCGACCAGCCGTACGTCTCGCCCCCTGGCACCGGGTATGGCGGTCCGAACCCTAGCGGATGAAGACCTGGACCTCGGTCGCGGCGATGTCGCGGCGGGTGGAAGCAGACAGGCTCAGCCGCTCCGATGGCAGGCCCATCTCGACGAGCGTCCGCGCTACGCCTTCCGCTTGGCGCCGCGCCTCCGACGCTGCCCTCGCCTGATCGGCCGGCTCGCCACGCGCCGGCGCGATGCCGACGAGTTCGAAGCTGATGCCGGGGTTGCGATCGAGCGCCGCCGCGACGGCCTCGTAGAGCGGCTGGCGATAGGCGACATCGGGCCGGTCGAACCGGATGGTCACGAGCGGCCGTCGTGTCGCCGCAACCGGCGCAGGCGGCGGCAGAAGCGCGGGGGAGGTGGCGATCCGCTGCGACAGCGGCGCGCCGAACATCCGCCCCGAGTTGATGGCGAGCGCGAGCGAGCCGAGCGACCGCCGTTCGGAGGCGAGCGCCGAGGACTGCCGGCTGATGTCGTCGGTGATGTCGCCGAGCAGGCGATCGATCACCACGAGCGTTCGGTTGGTGTCGTCCTCGAGCAGCCCGAGGTTGCGATGGTCCTGATCGACGCCGCCCGAGAGACGATAGGCGTTGCGGATCGAGCTCTGCAGGAAATTGGCCTGCGACGCATTTGCCGCGACGCGCGGCGACAGCGCCGAGAGCCGCGCGAGGTTCTGGTCAAGCTGGCCGAGCAAGGCCTGCGCCTCGTTCCACTGCGCGATCAGTTCCGGGTTCCCCGGGGTGGTGCCGACCTGGAGCCGGGCGGTCACGGTGCCGACGATCGCCTGGTAGCGCGCCGTCTGATCCACCATCGCCGCGCGGAGGAGCCGGGCCTCCTCGGCATTGTCGATCACCGACGCCTTGAGGCCCGAGAGCTCGCCCGCGAGAAGCTGCACGCGGGCATCGACCACGGTTCCGGTGGGCACAAGCCGCGGCGCGCCCGGGGTGAGAGATGACGCATCCGCAGGCAGCGGCGCGGGCTGAAGCTGCGGCGACACGGCCGGCTGGCAGCCGGCGATCGCGAGCGCGGCAAGGGCCGGGAGAAGACGGGAGCGAGCGGAGCGTCGCGCAGGCATCGTCAGGGTCAGGTCCCCCTCGGCGGCGATGGGTCTGTCATGGCGATCAGGCGGCGGGCGTGCAACCAACGCGGTTCTCTAGCACCCTGCGCGCGCAAGGGTCGAGGGGGGAGAGGAGCGGATTGAAGCCGTTCCGGGGGCGGGGCCGACGAGGGCGCGACCGCTCGGGAGGACGACGCACACGCGGGCGATCCGAGGTGGCGGACGCCCCCGCTCGGCGCTTCGGCTCGGGCGTTGTTCCGCCCGGCCCGCGGCCACACGGCGGCGGGTGCGCGCGCACGGGATTTTCTCCGCGGCCCTGCCGTGCTCGACTGGAGGATGAAACTGAGGAGGGGTGGATGACACGTCGCATCACCGTTGGCGCCGCGCAGCTCGGCGCGATCCAAAAGTCGGACAGCCGCAAGGTCGCGGTCGAGCGCATGCTGGCGCTGATGGCCGAAGGCCACCGTCGGGGGGTGGAGCTGATCGTCTTCCCCGAGCTCGCGCTCACCACCTTCTTCCCGCGCCATTACGCCGAGCGGATCGAGGAGATGGACCACTGGTTCGAAACGGCGATGCCGTCGAACGAGACCGCGCCGCTGTTCGAGGCGGCGCGCCGCTACCGGATGGGCTTCCACCTCGGCTATGCCGAGCTCACGACGGAGGCGGACGAGACGGGAACGGTTCGGCCGCGCCGGTTCAACACCGCCATCCTCGTCAATCCCGACGGGCGGATCATCCTCAAATACCGGAAGGTGCACCTGCCGGGACATGCCGAGTTCGACCCGAACCGCCGCGTGCAGCACCTCGAGAAGCGCTATTTCGAGGTCGGCAATCTCGGCTTTCCCGTGGTCCGCTCGCCCATGGGGCGGGTGGAGGGCGGCATCAACATGGGTCTCCTGATCTGCAACGACCGGCGTTGGCCGGAGGCCTGGCGCGTGCTCGGGCTGCAATCGGTCGAGCTCGTGATGCTCGGCTACAACACCCCCTCCATCAACCAGGACGCCAAGGGCTGGGAGGCGCACCACCTCCGTGTGTTCCACTCGCACCTTTCCGTCCAGGCCGGCTGCTACCAGAACGCCACCTGGGGCGTGGCGGTGGCGAAGGCCGGGGTCGAGGACGGGGCGGAACTCTTCGGCCACTCGATCATCGTCAACCCGCAAGGGGAGATCGTGGCGATGGCCGACAGCTGGGAGGACCAGCTCGTCACCTATGACTGCGACCTCGAGATGTGCCGCCTCGGGCGGACGACCATCTTCAACTTCGCCGCCCATCGCCGTCCCGAGCACTATCAGCGGATCGTGTCGCAGGTCGGGGCGGTCGAGCCGCCGATGGTCTAGCCGCGCTCAGGCGACCGGCGACGCGCATCGCGCATCCGGGCCGGCCGGGCCTGTGCGGTGGGGGGCGGCCGGATCGCCGAGATCGAAGGGCCTCACGGGCGGGCTTGCGCCAGCCGAGCGGGGCGCGGGCGGATCACCGACCGGCGAAGGCGCGGTCGAGCTCCTCGCGCTCTGGGCAGCCCGTAGGGCAGAGGCGCGCGAGCGCCGCGCGCTTCTCCTCCGCTTCGGCGCGCCGCCCCTCCTCGAGCAGCATTACCCCGTAATAGGCGAGCGCCCAGCGGTTCTCCGGGTCGAGCCGGAGCGCGAAGCGGTAATGCGCCGCCGCCTCGTCGCGTCGCCCGGCGTTGCGCAACGCGAAGGCGAGATAGACGTGCAGGTCGGGCACCAACGGGTCGCGCTTCACCGCTTCGATCAGGAACGGGATGGAGAGCTCGAACCGTTGTTGCCGCACCAGCGCCTCGCCGGTGACCCGATCCTGGTCGATCCCGGGGCCTTCGGCCGGGGGCGGGGCGACCGCGGCGGCCGGCGCGGCCGCGAGCGCGAGGAGGAGGAGGGAGGGCGCCCTCATTCAGCCGCTCGCTCGATCGCTGCGCCTCGCCCAGGCAGGACACGGGCAAGCGCCGCCGCGGCCGCTGCCTGGGCGGGCTCGACCACGGGAAGGCCGACCGCCTGCTCGACCGCCTCCGCATGGTGCGCCATGCCCGCACAGCCGAGCACGATCGCCCCCGCCCCAGCGGCGGCGATCTCTCGCCCCGCCGCAACCATGCGGTCGCGCACCGCTACCGGGTCGAGCAGCGCCTCGAGGCTGACATCGAGCGGGATCTCGAGGACGAGCTGGCGCTCGGCCCCCATCTGGCGCAGGGCGAGCGCGTGCCGTGACACGGAGGGGCGCGCGAGCGCGATCACGCCGAACGAGGCGGCGAGCGCAAGCGCCTGGGCGACTGCCGAAGAAAACATGCCGAAGACAGGCCGCGTCGTTGCCTCCCGTGCCGCCGGAAGGGCGGGGTCTGACGCGCAGGCGATCACGAAGGCGTCGGTCCTCGCCTCCTCGCGGGCGATGCAGGCGAGGATGGGGCCGGATGCGGCGAACCAGTCTGACCAGGAGCGGATCGCCGGCGGCCCCTCGGCGAGCGAAACGACCTCGAGCGTAGGCAGGCCGGGGGCGCGGAACGGCGCGAGCGCCGCGGCGATGCCGTTACCGCAGGCCGCGTTGCGATTCGGGTTGATGAAGAGGATTCGCCCGCCCATGCCGCCACTCTGCGCGAGGCCCCGGCCCTCCGCCAAGCGGAGCGCGAGGCCCTTGCACCATGGTCACCGAAGCATCACCATGGTGCATCGCAACACGACGGAAGCGCCAGAGTGATGACCCACCGGCAGCCGGGGATGCCCGAGGCCCCCGCCGCCCTGTTGCCTCAGCCGCCGCTCTGGACGGCCCTGGCTCGTGGCGCCCTCTGCCGCTGCCCCTCTTGCGGGGCCGGGCCGCTGTTCGCCGGCTTTCTCGCTCTCCGCCCACGCTGTGCGGCCTGCGGCATTCCGCTCGGCAGGATCAGGGCGGATGATGCGCCGCCCTATTTCACGATCTTCCTCGTCGGCCACATCGTGGTGCCGCTGATGCTTCTGGTCGAGCGCGCGAGCGCGCCGCCCTTGTGGCTGATGGCCGCGATCTTCCTGCCGCTGACGCTCGTCCTGTGCCTTCTCTGTCTCCGCCCGGTGAAGGGGGCGACGGTCGGGGTGATGCTCGCCTTCGGCATGACAGGGAGCGAGCAGGGGCCGGATCTGCCCGAACGCCCCGGCTGAGCCCATGCCGCAGAGCACCCGCATCGGCCAGGTGGTTCTGGAGGGCGAGGCGCTGACGCGGCTGAACGACGAACTCGAGGCCGACCGTGCGGCGGCGGTGGCCGACATCCTGCACGAGAACCGTTTCGTTCCCGCAGGGGCCCCGGACGGCCCCTACACGCTGCATCTCGGCCTGGTCGAGGGGCGGCTCGCCTTCGACATACGCCGCGCCGACGGCACGCCGATCACCGCCGTGGTGCTCGCGATGGGCCCGTTCCGCCGGCTGATCAAGGACTATCTGATGATGGTGCACGCCCATGCCGAGGCCGTGTCTGAAGGCCGTGAGGCGCGCATCCAGGCGATCGACATGGGCAGGCGAGGGGTGCACAACGAGGCGGCGGAACTGCTGCGCAAGCGGCTCGAAGGCAAGATCGAGGTGGATTTCGACACCGCGCGCCGGCTGTTCACGCTGATCTGCGTCCTGCACCAGAGGATCACCCACTGATGCGGCTCGGCGGCGAGACGACACGGAGCATACGCCCGCGCAGCGACGGAAGCGGCTTCGCCGTGCTCGACCAGACGCGCCTGCCCTGGGAGGTCGTGTGGACCGAGATCAAAACGGCCGCCGCGGCGGCGGAGGCGATCAGGACCATGCAGGTGCGCGGCGCGCCGCTGATCGGCGCCGTGGCCGCCTTTGGCTTCGCGCTTGCCATCGCCGCCGACCCCTCCGATCAAGGGCTCGACGCCGCTGCGACGATGCTCGCCGTGACACGGCCGACCGCCGTCAACCTCGCCTGGGCGCTTGCCCGCGTTCGCCGCGCCGTCTCGCCCCTGCCGCACGAGCGCCGCGCCGCGCGCGCCTGGGCGGAGGCGGTCGCGATCGCGGAGGAGGACGCGGCGATGTGCGAGGCGATCGGCCGCCACGGCCTGCCGCTGATCGCCGAGATCGCGAAGCGCAAGGGCGGGCGCGTGAACCTGCTCACCCACTGCAACGCGGGCTGGCTTGCGACGGTGGATTGGGGCACCGCGACGGCGCCGATCTACGCCGCGCACGATGCCGGGATCGACCTCCATGTCTGGGTGGACGAGACCCGCCCGCGCAATCAGGGCGCGGCGTTGACCGCCTTCGAGCTCGGCGCCCACGGCGTGCCACACACCGTGGTGGCCGACAACGCGGGCGGGCACCTGATGCGGCGCGGGCTTGTCGATCTCGTCCTCGTCGGCACCGACCGGGTGGCGCGAAACGGCGATGTCGCCAACAAGATCGGCACCTATCTCAAGGCGCTCGCCGCCGCCGACAACGGCGTTCCGTTCTGGGTGGCCCTGCCCTCCTCGACGATCGACTGGTCCCTTCCTTCGGGTGACGACGTGCCGATCGAGGAACGATCCGCCGGCGAGGTGACGCACATCACGGGCCTCGGGGAGGACGGCGCACTGCAGCGCATCCGCGTGGTCGCGCCCGGAAGCGGCGCGGCCAACCCGGCCTTCGACGTCACGCCGGCTCGGCTCGTCACGGGGCTGATCACCGAGCGCGGCCGCTGTGCCGCCTCCGAAGCCGGGCTGAGGAGCCTCTACCCGGAGGCCGCCTGAGGCCTTCCCCGCGCCGAGAGGTAGTTGACGGTGAGGATCGGCACGACGATCGCGGCGCCAAGGAGTGTGGGGGTGAGCCCGGGCGAGATCATCAGGAGGCTCGCGGCGAGCAGAGGGGCGCGTGCGAGCCACCCGATCGGCGCGAAGGCGTAGCCGGTGAGCGCGACGCCAAGCGCACAGACGCCGAGCGCGCAGGAGAGGGTGACGAGCAGAAAGTCGCCCACCGTGAAGCCGGGTGCGACGATCAGCATCGCCGGCGAGTAGGCGAACACGAACGGCACGAGCGCCTTCGCCGAGCCGAGCCGGAACGCGGTGAGCCCGGTTCGGAACGGGTTCGCCCCGGCGATTCCGGCAGCGGCATAGGCAGCGACGCACACGGGCGGCGTCAAATCGGCGAGCAGGCCATAGTAGAAGATGAAGAGATGCGCCGCGATCGGGGGCACGCCGAGCTGCTCCACCGCTGGCGCGGCGATCGCGGCGAGCACGATGTAGAGCGCCGTGGTCGGGATCCCCGCCCCCATCGCGATGCAGGTGAGGGCGACGAAGAGAAGCGTGAGAAACAGCGTGATCCCGTTGAGGCTTGCGAGCTCGACGGGCAGGAGGGCGAAGAACGGGTGGATCGTTGCGGCTAGGTTCCCCGCGGCCTGTGTGACCATGAAGGAGAGGCGGAAGGCCGCACCGGTGAGCGTGATCACGCCGACGACGATGCCCACGGCCGCGGCCGCGACGCCGACCGCGAGCGCGTATTTCGCTCCCGTCTCGAATGCGTCCCACAGCTCCCGAAGCGTCATCCGGTTCATCGGGTTGATCAGCCCGATGACGATGCAGGCGGTGATGCCGTTGAAGGCGGCGAGATAGGGCGTGTAGCCGCGGATGATGGTGCCGACGAGGATGATGAGCGGGAGCACCGTCGGCCAGCCGCGCCGGAGGGTCGGCCACAGTCTCGGCAGATCGCTCTCCTCCATGCCGCGTATGCCGCTGCGCTTGGCTTCGAGGTGCACCTGCACGAGCACGCCGAGATAGTGCATCGCGGCCGGAACGATCGCGGCGAGGATGATCGTCGTGTAGGGCACGCCGAGGAACTCGGTCATGATGAACGCCGCCGCGCCCATGATCGGCGGCGTGATCTGCCCGCCCGCCGAGGCCGCCGCCTCGACCGCTCCGGCGAAGCTTCCCCGGTAGCCGATCTTCATCATCGCCGGGATGGTCAGGCTTCCCGTCGTCACCGTATTGGCGATCGAAGAGCCCGAGATGCTGCCGAACAGGGCCGAGGACAGGACCGACACCTTCGCCGGCCCCCCGGGATATCGTCCGGCCGCAACGGTCGCGAGATCGATGAAGAACTGGCCCAGGCCCATCTTGGTCGCGATCACGCCGAACAGCACGAAGTGGAACACGAAGGTCGCGACCACCTTCAGCGGGATGCCGAAGATCCCCTCCTGCGTCATGTAGAGCTGGCTGATGAAGTTGCCGAAGCTCGCGCCGGGGTGGGCGAGCACGCCGGGCACCAGGTAGCCGAACAGACCGTAGAGGATGAACACAAGCACGATGATCGGCAGGACGATGCCCATCGACCGGCGCGTCGCCTCGAGGATGAGCAGGATGAGGATGGTGCCCGTCACGAGATCGGTCGTGTTCGGCACGCCGATCCGGAAGGTGAGCTGGTCGAAGTCGAGCGGGAGATAGGCGACCACCGCGACCGAGGCGGCGGCGAACAGCCAGTCGGTGAGCGGGATGCCGCCGAGGCGGGTGATGAGGCCTTGACTATCGCTGCGCCCGGCGCCGAATAGGAGGAAGATCAGCGCGAGCACGGTGCCGAGATAGATGGCGTTGTGCCAGTGCTCCGGCGGCACGCCAAACCCGGCCGTCCAGTACTGGTAGAGCGAGAGCGAGACGAGGACGACCGAGACGGCGCGGCCGGCCCAGCCGTGCAGCGTGCGGAAGTTCAGTTCCTGGTCGTACTGACGCTCGAGCGCCTCGGCCTTCGCGTGGTCGAGCGTCGTGCTCACGGACTCTGTCTCAACGACAGGACGGCGGCGGATGACGGCGAACCGCCACCCGCCTGCCCGCCGCGCTGGCGCCGGCTCAGCGCAGCATACCCGCCTCGCGGTAGAACCGCTCGGCGCCTGGGTGGAACGGCACCTCGCCGCGGCCGAGCAGGGCGGTCTCGGCGACGATGTCGCGCGCCCGCACGTGGCCGCGCTGCAGGAGGCTCTTCGTCGTCTCGCTCCAGAGGCTCTTCGTGATCTCGTAGACGAGGGTCTCAGGCACCTGCGCGCCAACGAGCCACACCGCGCCGACCGAGAGGGTTGGGACGTCCTCCGTCACCCCCTCGTAGGTTCCCTTTGCGATCACGCCTCGGCTGTAGAACGGAGCGCGCTGGCTGACCGCCTGGATGACCGTGTCGGAGAACGGCAGGAGCCGGCAGCCCGCCCGCGAGCAGAACTCGGTGAAGGCGGCCGCAGGCGCGGCGACGACCTGAAGAACCGCATCGACGCCACGGTCCTGCATACGCTCGACGCCCTGGGCGGCGGAGAGGAACTCCGGGGTGTAGGCGCCGCGCAGGCCCGCCGCCTCGAGCACGAGCTCCGACCCGATCCGCGCACCAGACGCCTGCAGGCCCACGACGACACGCCTGCCGCGCAGGTCCTCAAGCCGCTGGATCGGGCTGTCGCGGCGGACCACGGCATGCAGTTGCTCGCCGAAGAGGTGCGCGATGAAGCGAAGACGGTCGAGCTTCGGGCGGCCCTCGAACAGACCCGTTCCCGTATACGCCTAGTGCGCGACGTCGGATTGCGAGAAGCCGTTTTCCGCCGCGCCGGACTGGATCAGGTTCACGTTCTGAACCGAGCCCTGCGTCGCCTGCGCGACCACGACAAGCCCAGGCACGCCGGCGGTGCCGCCGGCCTCGCGGCAGGGCGCTCCCGGCGGGCAGGAGATCGCGTTCGCGATCATGCCGCCGACGGGATAGTAAGTGCCGCCCGCTGCCCCGGTGCCGATCCGGAAAAACTGCGGCGCCTGGGCAGAGGCCGGAGCGGCAAGGCCAAACCCTGCCGCCGCTGCGGCACCAAGCACGAGACGGCGCGGCATGCCACGCGTGAAGCTCGTTATCGGTTTTGCTTCCCCTCTTCGGCGACGATGCAGCACGCTATCGCCCCCGCGCGTCGCGATCAACGTGGCGAGGCGATTGCCGGCCGGCGCGAGCTGAGCGATGCTGAGCGCGTCGGAGGTCAACCAGGGGGTCGATCCGAATGGCAACCATGCGCCTAACGCTCGCTTTCGCTGCCGCTGCGGTGCTCGCTACCGCGACGCCCGGTGCCGCTGAGGCGCCGCTCCGCTGCGCCGTCGATGGCACCTTCGCCCCCCACGCGATGCCGAAGCTCGGCGGCGGCATCGAGGGCTTCAACGTCGATCTGTTCACCGAGGTGGCCCGTCGCATGGGCCGGCAGATCATCATCGAGAGCGCGAGCTTCGCGGGCCTGATCCCGGCGATGAACGCCGGCCGCTACGACTTCCTCTGCGCGCCGACCACGGCCACGCCTGAGCGGGCGCAGAACATGCTCTTCACCGAAGGCTACCTCTATACCGCCTATCAGTTCGGCATTCGCCGCGGCTCGGCGCCGCTCAAGAGCCTCGAGGACCTGCGCGGCAAGACGATCAGCGTCAACAAGGGCAGCATCTACGACACCTGGGCGCAGGCGAACGCCGCCCGCTACGGCTTCACGGTGCAGGCCTATGACACCAATACCGATGCCGTCCAGGCCGTGGTTTCGGGGCGCGCCTACGCCAACCTTGCCGGTACGACGGTGATCAAGTTCGCCGCTACACGCTCGCCGCAATTCGTCCCCGATCTGCTCCTCAAGGAGACGCGGGCGCACTGGGCGGCTCCCTTCCCGCTGCAGTCGGTTGCTCTGCGCAACGAGGTCGATCGCGTGATCGAGTGCATGAAGAAGGATGGGACGATCGCGCGCCTGTCGGAGAAGTGGTTCGGCGTGAAGCCCGAGGCGGACGATGCCGAGAACATCGTCTTCCCCGGTTCCGGCGTTCCCGGCCTGCCGGGTTACGACCCCACGCCCCACACCGCCCCCTGCTGAGAGGGATGGCGGCCCAAGGAGGCAAGGCGGCGCCGATCCTCGAGGCGCGCGGGATCCACAAGCATTTCGGCGCCCTTCATGTGCTGAAGGGCGTGGATCTCGTGGTGGCGGAACGCGAGCTCGTCTTCGTGATCGGCCCCTCGGGAAGCGGCAAATCGACGCTGTTGCGCTGCTGCAACCGGCTCGAGACGCCGTCTGCCGGGACGGTCGTCGTCGACGGCATCGACCTCTTGGATCGCCGCACCGACATCAACGCGGCGCGGCGTCGCGTCGGCATGGTGTTCCAGCAGTTCAACCTCTACCCGCACATGACGGCGAAGGGGAACGTCATGCTCGCGCTCCGCAAGGTCGCGGGCAAGACGCGGGCGGAGGCGGAGGAGATCGCGCTCGAGGCGCTCGCCCGGGTCGGGCTTGCCGACAAGGCCGACGCCTATCCGCTCGAGCTGTCGGGCGGGCAGCAGCAACGGGTCGCGATCGCGCGCGCGATCGCTCTCGAGCCGCGGGTGATGCTGTTCGATGAGCCGACCTCGGCGCTCGACCCCGAGCTCGTGGGCAGCGTGCTTTCGGTGATGCGCTCGCTCCGCGAGGGGGGGATGACGATGGTCGTGGTGAGCCACGAGATGGGCTTCGCCCGTGCCGCGGCCGACCGGGTCGTGTTCATGGATCATGGCGTCGTTGTCGAGGAGGGGACGCCCGAGCAGATCTTTGGCGCGCCGCGCGAGGAGCGCACCCGCGCCTTCCTCCGCCAGCTTGACCATCACTGAGCGCACTCGCGCCACCTTGCGAACGATGAGCGCCTGGGAACGTTTCGTCTTCACCTTTTTCAACCGCGAGGTGATGGCGGCGTATCTGCCGAAGATCGTCGAGGGGTTCATCCTCACGGTCGAGCTCGCCCTGCTGATCGTCATCTCGGGGCTTGTGCTCGGCTTTCTGCTCGCGGTCGTGCGGAGCTTCGGCATCCGCCCGTTGAACTGGTTGATCGTGTTCTTCGTCGATCTGTTCCGGGCGCTGCCGCCGCTTGTGATCATCGTTCTGATCTATTTCGGCCTGCCGAGCTTCGGGCCGGCGCCGTCCGGCTTCGTTTCGACCTGGCTCAGCCTCACGTTGGTGCTCGCCGCCTTCGCCGAGGAGATCCTCTGGGGGGGAATCCTGGCGGTGCCGAAAGGACAGTGGGAGGCCGCGCGGTCGACCGGCTTGGGCTTCTCAGCAACGCTTACCCATGTCGTCCTGCCGCAGGCGCTCCGGCTCTCGATCCCGCCGCTGACGAACCGGACGATCGCGATCACGAAGGGGACGGCGCTCGGCTCCGTGGTGGCGGTCGCGGAGGTCCTCTCCGTCGCCTCCGGAGCGGTGGCCTTCTCCTCCAACCCTTCCCCGCTCACCCTCGGCGCGATCGCCTATCTCGTCCTGTTCCTTCCCGTGGTGGTGTTCGGGCGCTGGGTCGAGACCCGGTTCGCCTGGAAGCGCTAGCGTCGATGCAGGAGTTTCTCGCGACCTTTTTCAACATCGAGGTCATGCGGGCGGCCGCGCCGATCCTGCTGCAGGGCCTTCGGATGACGGTGCTGCTCGTGCTCGTCGCCGTCCCCTTGGGCTTCGCGGGCGGGGTGGTGGTCGCTCTCCTCTCGGTGATCCGCCACCCGCTCGTGCGCTGGCCGCTCGTGGCTTGGGTTGATTTCTTCCGCGCCTTTCCGCCGCTCGTGCTGCTCGTGTTCATCTATGCCGGCCTGCCCTTCGCCGGCATCGAGATCGGCGCTTTCACCTCCGTCGCGATCGGCTTCTTCCTCAACACCTCGTCCTACTACGGCGAGATCCTGCGCGCCGGCATCGAGAGCATCCCGCGCGGGCAGATGGAGGCAGCGCGTTCGACGGGGCTTTCCGCCGTGCAGGCGATGATCTGGGTGATCCTTCCGCAGGCGTTTCGGAACGTTTTGCCCGACCTCGTGTCGAACACGCTCGAGGTGGTGAAGCTCACCTCGATCGCCTCGGTCGTCGCGCTGCCCGAACTGCTGTTCCAGGCCCGCCAGGCGCAGAGCGTCACCTACAACCCCTCGCCGATCGTCGCGGCGGCACTCCTCTACTTCCTTTTGCTCTGGCCGGTGGTGCGGCTTCTGAGCCGCCTCGAGCACAAGGCGATCGCCCGGCACTGAAGGGCGGCGAGGCAAGCGTGGCGCGCGCCGCCACGGCTCGCGGAAGCCTGCTGCAGGGCGGGAGGCGCGCTGGTGCCGTCGGCCTAGCAGCCCGCAGCTCAAGCCACGCGCTCGTCCGCGGAGGAGACGCGCCGAGGCGTCAGCGCCGATCGGCCGCGGCGGCGTGCAGAGCGGCGAGCTCCTCGGCGGCAGCCGCGGCAACGCGCGCCTGGATGGCGCGGTAGCGGGCGAGCACCGCCTCGCCTTCCGGCGTCAGAACCGCACCGCCGCCCGAAAGCCCGCCCTTGGTGGCCGAAACGAGCGGAGCGCGGAACATCCCGTTCAGCGTCTCAACCAGCGACCAGGCGCGCTTGTAGCTCATCCCGAGCCGTCGTCCGGCGGCGGCGATCGAGCCCGTCTCGGCGATTCCCTGCAGAAGATCGGCCTTGCCCGGGCCGAAGGAGACGCCGGGCACGAGATCGACTCGCACATGCAGGGCGGGGAGCGCTCCCTTGCCGCGCCGCTTCATCCTCACCTCACGTCTGTCTCCAGGGCAGGCCGGCGGCGATCCACCCTGCCCGGGTGCGGCGATGGCCGGCCTCGTCGAGCGGGCCCTCGAATCCGTCGATGATGTTCACCACGCGGGGATAGCCTGCGGCCATCGCGGCCCGGGCAGCGGCGAGGCTGCGCGCTCCCGACCGGCACAGGAAATAGAGCTCGTTCGCGGGCGTCAGCCCCGCCGCGGCGAGCTCCTCGACGAACCGCCCGTTCACCGTCATTGACGGGAAGATCTGCCAAGCGATCCGGTGCACCTTCTTGCCGATGGCGGAGAGGTCGGGCAGGCCGACATAGCTCCATTCCGCATCGGTGCGCACGTCGACGAGCGCTGCGGACGGATCGCTGCGCAAGGCCTCCCAGGTCTCGGTGACGGTGGCGTGCGGGATGTCGCTCATCTCTGCCTCGTGCGCGGCGGTGGGTTGCATCATCGCCGGCGAAGGGCTTGTGTAGCGCTCGCGGTTCATCCGGAAAAGCACGGAGACGGGGCGTGGCAAGAGGGTGGGGTGGCATCGCCGAAGGGCTTGTCGGGGCGATCGGCGGTACGCCGCTGATCAAGCTCAGACGTGCCTCCGAGGCGACGGGATGCACCATTCTCGGCAAGGCGGAATTCATGAACCCGGGCGGTTCGGTGAAGGACCGCGCCGCACTCGCCATCATCCTCGACGCCGAGGCGAAGGGGACGCTGCGTCCTGGCGGAACGATCGTCGAGGGCACCGCTGGCAACACAGGGATCGGGCTCACGCTCGTGGGCAATGCGCGCGGCTACCGAAGCGTGATCGTGATGCCCGAGACGCAGAGCCGGGAGAAGATCGAGTTCCTGCGCATGATCGGCGCCGAGCTCCGGCTCGTTCCGGCCGCGCCCTACAAGGACCCCGGAAATTATGTCCACGTCTCCCGCCGGCTTGCGGAGGAACTCGCGCGCACCGAGCCGAACGGGGCGATCTGGGCGAACCAGTTCGACAATCTCGCCAACCGCGAGGGCCATCGTGCGACCACCGGAGTTGAGATCTGGGAGCAGACGGACGGCCGCGTCGATGCCTTCACCTGCGCCTGCGGCACGGGCGGCACGCTCGCCGGTGTCGCGATGGCGCTGAAGGAGCGCAAGCCCACCGTGCGGATCACGCTCGCCGACCCGATGGGCAGCGCCCTCTATGCGTGGAAGATGCGCGGCGAGCTCACGCTCGAGGGGTCCTCGATCACCGAGGGCATCGGCCAGAGCCGGGTTCCTGGCAATCTCGAGGGCGCGCCGATCGACGATGCGATCCAGGTGACGGACGAGGAGGCGCTCGAGCAGGTGTTCGATCTCACCATCCACGAGGGTCTGTCGGTGGGCGGCAGCGCGGGGCTGAACGTCGCCGCCGCGATCCGCGTCGCGCGCTCGCTGGGCCCCGGCCATACCGTGGTGACGATCCTCTGCGACGGCGGTGCGCGCTACCAGAGCAAGCTGTTCAATCCCGAGTTTCTGCGCAGCAAGGGCCTTCCCGTGCCGCCCTGGATGGCCTGAGAGAAAGGGGAGAGAAGGCGGGAACCGTCATGGCAACGGATCGTTTCGAAGGCCGTGTGGCGGTCGTCACCGGCGGGGCACGCGGCATCGGGCTTGCGGTGGCCGAGCGCCTCGCGGCCGAGGGGGCACGCGTGGCTCTGTGGGATCTCGACGAGGCGGAGGCGGCGAAGGTCGCGGCGCGTCTGTCCGGACTCGCGCTCCGGGTCGAGGTCGCCGACGAGGCGTCGGTCGCGGCGGCTGTGGCGGCGACGGAGGCCGCCGTCGGGCCGATCGACATCCTCATCAACAATGCCGGGATCACCGGCCCGAACGGCCCGGTCGAGACCTATCCGTTCGATGCCTGGCGGCGCGTGATCGAGGTCGACCTGACCGGCGTGTTCCTCTGCTGCCGCGCCGTCGTGCCGGGGATGCGCGCGCGCAACCGCGGGCGGATCGTCAACGTCGCCTCCATCGCCGGCAAGGAGGGGAACCCCAATGCCTCGGCCTATTCCGCGGCGAAGGCTGGCGTGATCGCGCTCACCAAATCGCTGGGTAAGGAGCTCGCGGACACGGAGGTTCGCGTCAACTGCGTCACGCCCGCGGCGGTGAAGACCGACATCTTCGCGCAGATGACCGAGGAGCACATTGCCTGGATGCTCTCGAAGATCCCGCTCGGCCGCTTCGGGCGTGTGGAGGAAATCGCGGCGATGATCTGCTGGCTTGCTTCCGACGAGGCGTCGTTCTCCACTGGCGCGGTGTTCGACGTCTCGGGCGGGCGGGCGACGTACTGATCTCGCTCGCTTGCGCCAGAGGGGTCAGCACGCCGCATGAAGAGCGTCGCCGAACGCCTCGCGGCGTGGGCGGAAGGCGAGGAGGCACGCTTCCTCGGTCGCCTCGAGGACGAGGAGCCGTGCAACGGCTGGATCGCCGAATATTGGCGGATCGTCGGTGATGCCGCCGGGCGCCTGCACTACCGGCATGTGGATGGCCGGACGGTCGACGAGAACGGTGACCGCTGGGCTTGGTCGGCCGCTTTCGTCTCGGCGGGGGTGTGGGTCGCGACCGGCGGCGCGCCCTGGTTCGCCTACTGCGAGTGGCACAGCACCTATGTGCGCGATGCGATCCAACGCGCGAGCGAGGGGGAACCGCAGCCCTACCGCGCGTTCCCCATCGGCACGTTGCCGCTCCGGCGCGGGGACATTGTCGTTCAGTGGCGCGCAGGGATCGGCGACGGGGCACGGGATGCGCCGATCGGCTGGGAGGCGGCGCAACGCATCGCGCCTTTCACGAGCCACGGCGACATCGTCGTCTCGGCCGGCGCCGACAGGGCCGAGCTCATCGGCGGCAATCTCGCCGACACGGTGAAGCGTCGAACCTTGGTGCTCGACGGTGCCGGGCGCCTTGTCGACACAGGGCAGGAGCGCGGGCACTGGTTCGCCCTGATACGTTTTGCCGACGATCACATCTGACCGTTGCCGCAACGGCCTCTCTCGAGACGGTTGCCGCAAGCGGATGGGGAATGTGGCGGGCGCCAACCGCGACCGCCTCACGGAGGCCGCCGACACACCCAGCTTGCGCGGCACAGTCCGAAACGTGCCGCAAGGGAAGAGCGGATGGCGGACCCGGCGCGACTCGAACGCACGACCTCTGCCTTCGGAGGGCAGCGCTCTATCCAACTGAGCTACGGGTCCGTCCCTCCCTTGGTAGCGGAACCGGCCACGTCTGGCAAACAGCGCGACGGCACCGGCCCGCTCAATCGTCGCGGTGGGTGCGCTCCATCCGCTCGTGGCGCTCCTGGGCCTCGATCGAGAGGGTCGCGATCGGTCTCGCTTCGAGTCGCCGGAGGCTGATCGGCTCGCCCGTCTCCTCGCAGTAGCCGTAGGTTCCGTTCTCGATCCGCTCCAGCGCCTGGTCGATCTTCGCGATCAGTTTGCGCGCCCGGTCACGGGTGCGGAGTTCGAGGGCCCGGTCGGTCTCGAGCGAGGCACGATCGGTCAGGTCGGGTTCCTGCATCCCGCCAGCCTGGAGGCTTGCGAGGGTCTCGTAGGCCTCCTTCAGAAGCTCGGCCCGCCACGCGAGCAGCTTGCGACGGAAATACTCGAGCTGCAGCGGGTTCATGAACTCTTCGGCCTCGGAGGGCCGATAGTCAGGCGGCAGCGTCACGATCATCTCACGTCCCCTGCGTCAGGGCCTCAGGCCCTTTGGCCCAACGCCCCGTTTCGCCACCCGGGGTCGAAGGGCGCGCGGACTATACTTGCGCTGCTTGGTGTCGCCAAGCCGCCAAATGCGGCGCCAAGCCATTGAGACAGAACGGTTTCACCGCGGCCTTCCGCGGTGCAGCAGGGGCGTGCCGTCAGCCTCCGTTCGCCACCCCACCCGCGGCCGCGAGCTCGAGGCGTGCGAGCTCCACGCGCGCTCGGAGCGTGATCGCGCCGACGATCTCGGCGAGCCGCCCGTCAGCCGCAACCCCCGGCTGGTCGGCGAGCGCGGCGAGCTCCCGAAGCCGTGCGGCAGAAAGCCGCCCGCCCAGGATGCCGCGCTGGAGTTCGGCGAGCTCCTCGAGCATCCGATCGGCGCGGGCGCGCGCCTCGCGATCGCGCTCGGCGGCGAGCATCGTCTCCTGAAGCGCGATCAGCGACGCGGCGATCGAGACCCCCTCGGCCGCGCCGGCGTCTCTCGCCTCGGACGCGGCCCCGGCGGCGCCGTTGCCCGGCAGGCGGAAACGCCCCTGCGCGGCCCCTGGCCTCGTCGCGCGGCCAGGGGTCGTGATCGGCCCATAGCCCGTGATCTTCATCGGCATGCTCCTCCGCAGCGGCCACCGGCCTTGCGCTGCGCGGCACTCTGCCGATCGGCAGCTTCGTCCGCAATCGGCAGGTTTTGCCGGGCCGTGCCGTGCTAGGCTGCGCCGGAGGCCGCGGTTTTCCTCGCGCCCGCCTTGGCACGGCGATTGCGTCCCACCCATCGAGACCACCGCGCGAACCGCATGTGAGCCAGATGCTGCGCCTTGCCGTGATGCTCGTCGCGATCGCCCTCTCCGCCGCGCCGGCCGTCGCGCAGGTGCGCATCAAGGACATCGCCGATGTCGAAGGCGTGCGCGAGAACCAGCTCGTCGGCTACGGCCTCGTCGTCGGCCTCAACGGCACGGGCGACCGGCTGGCCGCCGCCCCGTTCACCCGCCAGAGCCTGATCGGCATGCTCGAGCGCCTCGGCGTCAACGTGCGCGACCAGGAGACACGCCTCGACACGAAGAACGTCGCCGCGGTGATGGTCACCGCAACCCTCCCCGGCTTCGCCCGAACCGGGACGCGGATCGACGTCCGTGTCGCGGCGATGGGGGATGCGACCAACCTCACCGGCGGCACCCTGTTGGTGACACCCCTGCTTGGCGCCGACGGCGAGGTCTACGCGGTCGCCCAGGGCCAGATCGCGACCGGAGCGATCGCCGCGCGCGGCGCCGCCCAGAGCATCACCCGAGGCGTGCCGACCGCGGGGCGGATCGTCTCGGGCGCGACGATCGAACGCGAGGTGCCGTTCGCCTTCGGCAGGACCTCCTCGCTCCGGCTCAGCCTGCGCAACCCCGACTTCACCACCGCCCGCCGCGTCGCCGAGGCGATCAACCGCTTCGCTCGCGAGCCTGTCGCGGCGGCGATCGATCCGGCGACCGTCACGGTCAACATCAGCGCCGGGCGTGCGGCGCAGGACCCGGTGGGCTTCATCACCGAGATCGAGCAGCTCCGGATCACGCCCGACCAGACCGCCCGCGTGATCATCGACGAGGCGAACGGAATCATCGTGATGGGCGCGAATGTGCGGGTGAGCACGGTGGCGATCGCCCAGGGCAACCTGACGATCCGGATCACCGAAACACCGCAGGTGAGCCAGCCCAACCCCTTCGGCCAGGGCGAGACGGTGGTCGTGCCGCGCACCGAGATCGAGGTGCAGGAGAACCAGAACCGGCGGCTCGGCATCGTTCCGGCGAACGTGACGCTGCAGGACCTCGTGCGCAGCCTCAACGCGCTCGGCGTCGGCCCGCGCGACATGATCCAGATCCTGCAGGCGATCAAGGCGGCCGGAGCGCTGCAGGCCGAGTTGGAGATCATGTAAGGTGGAGCTTCGCGCCACCACGGCTGCCGATCTCGCCCTGCGGCCTGTGCCCGAGCTCCGCCGCGCGGGCAGCGACGTCGCGAGCCTGCGCAGGGCGGCGCAGGATTTCGAGGCGATGGCGCTCGGCGCGCTGTTCCAGCCGATGTTCGAGGGCATCGCCAAGGGCCGCGGCTTCGGCGGCGGCAGGGGCGAAGCGGCGTGGGCGCCGCTTCTCGTCAACGAATATGCGCGGATCGCGGCGGCCAATGGCGGCCTCGGCATCGGCGAGGCGGTGTTCCGCCAGCTGCTCGCCGCCCAGGAGCGCGCCGGAGCCGGCACGAATGCGGCGACCGGCGCGGGAGGATGAACGGCAAGAGGGGAGGGAGACGACCATGTTCCAGGCCCTGATCGCCGCTGGGGTGCGGCTGTCCGACCTGCTCGTGGCGGAAAACCGCGCTCTCGCGGAGTTCGATCTCGCCACCGCGGCGATGCTCGCGCCCGAGAAGCGACGCGCGGTCGAAGCCTTCGCCGCGGCCGAGGCGGCGGTGCGCAAGGCAGGGGGCCGCGCCGAGGGGAGCGAGCGGGAGGCGCTCGCCGGGCTTTCGGCACGGCTTGCCGATCTCGCGGCGGCGAACCGGCGCATGCTCGAACGTGCGCTCGCCGCCCAGGACGCGGTCGTGCGCACGCTCGCCGCCGCCGCCGTGCCGAAACCGGCCCTGTACGGACCTGTCGCCCCCGCCGGGGGCCATGCCGTGCCGCCCGCGCCGGTGGGGTTCGCCGCCAACGCCTGAGCGGAGCGGCGCTGCGGGGCGCGGTCGTTCCGTCTCCGTCGCCCCGATTGCCAGGCCACAGCTGCCGGCGCATGGTCGGGGGTCCCGATGCGACCCCGACCGACAGAGCGGGCGCCGGCCGGCGCCACCCGATCAAGCCTCCTGGTCGTCGGGACCCTCACCGCCGCGAGCGGCCTCGCAACCTGGGCGATCAAGGGAGGCGAGGGTGTGGCGGAGGCGCTCGCCGTCGCGTAGGGCCTGCTCCTCACCCTTCTTCCGGTGCTCGGCGCTGCCCTTCTGCTCGCTGGCTTCGTCCAGGCGGGCGTGGCGAAGGAGACGATCGCGCGCTGGCTTGGTGCAGAGAGCGGGCTGCGGGGCCTTCTCATCGCCACCCTTGCCGGCGCGGCAACGCCAGGCGGGCCGATGGCCGCCTTCCCCCTCGTGTTTGCGCTCGCCGCCGGAGGGGCGGACCGCGGTGCCCTGATCGCCTACGTCACCGCCTGGTCGCTCAACGGGCTGCAGCGCATCCTCGTCTGGGAAATCCCGATCCTCGGGCCCGAGTTCGCCGCCCTCCGCTTCGTCGCCTCCCTGCCTCTGCCGATCCTCGCGGGCCTGATGGCGCGCCGGCTGCCGGGCTCGATCGCGTGAGCGCTGCGGGGATCGTCATCTGGCTTGCCGCTGCCGTTGCCGCTGTTCTCCTGTGGCGGCGCGATCGGAAGGCGGCGTTGGCGGGCGGGCGGTTCGCGTTCGCAACGCTGAAGGGCGTTCTGCCGCTGATGCTCCTCGCCCTGCCGATGGCGGGCTTCCTCGCCGTGCTCGTGCCCGAGCGCTTCGCGGCCCTTCTCCTGGGCCCAGAGACGGGGCTTCGGGGGCATCTCGTTGCGACCGTTGTCGGCGCCTTCATCCCTGGCGGCCCGTTCGTCTCCTTCCCGATCGTGCTCGCGCTCTGGTCGAGCGGGGCGGGGCCGGCGCAGATGGTGACGCTGATCTCGGCCTGGTCGGTGCTCGCGATCAACCGCGTGATCGTGTGGGAGGCACCGCTGATGGGCTGGCGCTTCGTCGCTCTTCGCCTCGCCACCGGCTTCTGGCTGCCGCTCGCCTCCGGCCTCGCGGCCGAGGCGCTCCTTGCTCTCCTTCCGCCCGGAACCATCGGGGGGTAGAAGCCGCGCATGGAACGGGGTCGAGAGGAGGCAGGCGCCGAGGCGATGTGGCGTGCCCTGCGCGCGCGGCGCTGCGGCGGCGACGCCCCTCTGCCCGAGCCGTCCGGCGAGGCGGCCGCCACGCTTGCCGCTTTGCTCGGGCCGCTCACCGGCCCGCCGGTCGCGCCTGACGGTGTGTGGGTGACAGCCCATCTCGCGCAGAGCCTCGACGGGCGGATCGCCACACGCTCTGGCGTCTCGCAGTGGATCAGCGACCGCGAGGACATCCTCCACACCCACCGGCTGCGTGCCCTGCACCAGGCGATCGTTGTCGGTGCCGCCACCGTCGCGGCCGATGATCCGCTTCTGACCACGCGCCTTGTTTCCGGCGAGAGCCCGGTGCGTGTCGTGCTCGATCGCGACCGTCGCCTTGATAAGGGACGGCGCGTGTTCTCCGGTGGCCCGCCCACCCTTCTCGTCTGCGCGGCCGACATGCCTGGACCCGATCGGCACGGCGAGGCGGAAGTGATGCGCCTGCCGCGCGACCCCTCGGGAGGGCTCGATCTCGCCATGCTTCTGCGGCGGCTACGCCTGCGCGGCATCACGCATGTGTTCGTCGAGGGAGGCGGCGTCACCGTGGGCCGCTTCCTCGCCGCCGGGCTGATCGACCGGTTGCACATCGCCGTCGCACCGCTTCTGCTCGGGTCGGGGCTGCCCGCCCTTGTGCTTCCAGAAGCGGCGCGGCCAGAGGAGGGATTGCGCGCGCCGGCGCTGACCTATCGTCTCGGCGCCGATACGCTGTTCGATCTCGCGATCGGCCGCGCGCGGCCAGCCTGCGCGCCATGAGGCAGGCGCGTGCCTTCTGGGTGGTGGCGCCCGGGCGCGGCGAGATACGCGCCGAGACGCTGCGCGCCCCGGCACCCGGCGAGGCTCTGGTCGAGACGCTCGCAAGCGGCATCTCGCGCGGCACGGAAAGCCTCGTCTTCTCCGGGCGGGTTCCTGCGAGCCAGCATGCGGCGATGCGCTGCCCGCTTCAGGAGGGCGCGTTCACCTTCCCCGTGAAATACGGCTACAGCGCCGTCGGCATCGTCAGGGACGGGCCCGAGGCCCTGATCGGGCGGCGTGTGTTCTGCCTCGCGCCGCACCAGACGCGGTTCCTCGCGCCCGCCGCCATGCTCGCCCCGGTGCCTGAGGCCGTGCCGACGCGCCGCGCCGTGCTCGCGGCCAACATGGAGACGGCGCTCAACATCTCCTGGGATGCCGCCGCCCTGCCGGGAGAGCGCATGCTCGTGGTCGGGGCGGGCGTGGTCGGCCTGCTTGCCGCGCATCTGCTCGCGCGAATCCCCGGCGTGTCCCTCACGGTGATCGACCGCGATGGCGGCAAGCGGAAGGTTGCGGAGGCGCTCGGCCTTGCCTTCGCCACGCCGGAGGAGTCGCCCGGCGAGGCGGATCTCGTTGTGCATGCCTCCGGCACGCCGGAGGGGCTGCGCTTCGCTCTCGCCCACGCTGCCGTCGAGGCGCGGATCGTCGAAGCCTCCTGGTTCGGTGACCGAGAGGTGGCGCTTCCGCTCGGCGAGGCCTTCCACAGCCGCCGCCTGCGCCTCGTCTCCTCGCAGGTCGGCGAGGTCGGGGGAGCGATGCGCGGGCGAAGGAGCCGTGCCGAGCGCCTCGCCCTCGCCCTCTCCCTGCTCGACGATCCGCGTCTTGATTGCCTCCTCGACGGCCCTTCAGCCTTCGACGATCTTCCCGCCACCATGGCTCGGCTTGCCGCGAGCCCTGGCGTTCTCTGCCATGTCGTGCTCCACCACCCCGATGCGTGAGGACCTCTCGTGTTCAGCCTGACCGTCTGCGACCACGTGATGATCGCCCATTCCTTCAAGGGCGAGGTGTTCGGCCCGGCGCAGAAGCTTCATGGCGCGACCTACGCCGTCGAGGCCGAGTTCCGCGTGCCCTCGCTCGACGAGCACGGTCTCGTGGTCGACATCGGGCTCGCGCGCGCCGAACTGCGCCGCGCGCTCGACAGTTTCGACTACGAGAATCTCGACGTTCTGCCGCAATTCGCGGGGCGGAACACCACCACCGAGTTCATGGCCGCGCATGTGCATGGGCTTCTCGCCGCCGCGCTGCGCGAGGGCAGGCTCGGCGAAAGCGGCAAGCGGATCACGGGGCTGAAGGTGGTGCTGCGCGAGAGCCCCGTCGCCTGGGCCGCTTTCGAAGGGCCTGTGGGCTAGGGGGATGCGGCTCGCCCTGGTCGTTCCCGCACCGTTCAGCACGGTCAGCGGCGGCTATGCCTACGACCGGCGAATCGTCGCAGGCCTCGTCGCGCGCGGCCATGCGGTGCGTGTGGTCGAGTTGCCCGGGCGTTTCCCGCTCCCTGACGCTGCCGCAGAGGCGGCCGCCTGGCAGGCGCTTGCAGAGCGTCCGGAGGGCGAGCTCCTGCTGATCGACGGCCTTGCCCTTCCGGCCTTCGCGCGGTTCGCCGATGCGGTCGCATCAGCCGGGGCGGCTGGGCTGATCCACCATCCCACACCGCTCGAGACCGGCCTGCCCGAGGCCGAGGCGGCACTCCTGCGCGAGAAGGAGTCGGCGCTCCTTCCCGTCCTGTCGCGGCTGATCGCGACGAGCCGAACCACCGCGCGAGAGCTCGTCTGCCTCGGCGTGCCCGAGGCGCGTATTGCCGTCGTCGAGCCGGGAACGGACGAGGCGCCGCGTGCGGAAGGCAGCCGTGCTGCAGGCTGCGCCATCCTCTCGGTCGGCGCCTGTGTGCCGCGCAAGGGCCATGACCTTCTTCTGCGTGCTCTCGGGCGGCTCTCCGACCTCTCCTGGACGCTGACGATCGTCGGCTCTCTCGAGCGCGACCCAGTCCATGCGCGCTCTTTGGCGGCTCTTGCCGAGGAGCTCGGCATCGCCGGCCGCGTCACCTTCGCCGGCGAAGTGGACAATGCCGCCCTCGCCGCCCTCTGGTCGGGCACCGATCTCTTCGCCCTCGCCACCTGGTACGAGGGCTACGGCATGGCGGTGGCGGAAGCGCTGAAGCGCGGCATCCCGGTTGCCCTCACCGCAGGGGGTGCGGTGGCCGAGCTCGCTCCCCCCGAGGCCTCGGTGATCGTTCCGCCAGGCGACTGGGCCGCGCTCTCGCGCGCGATGCGCCGGCTCGTGTTCGATGGCGAGCTGCGTCGCCGCATGGCCGAGCACGCCTATGCCGCCGGCCGCAGGCTGCCGAGCTGGGAAGACCAGGCCGATGCCTTTGCCGCTGCGCTCGCTGAGATTCCGGCATGAGCGAGGGGTTCAGCGCCGAGTGGCTCGCCCGTCGCGAGCCTTTCGATGCGGTTGCCCGCTCCGCCGCCCTCGGCGCGCGCCTCGCCGACGCCCTGCCACAGCGGCCGCGTCTGCTCGAGCTCGGGGCGGGGGCAGGCTCCCTGTTCCGCTGGCTGGCCCCGAGGATCGGCCGCGCTCAGGTCTGGACCATGCTCGATGCAGACGGCGATCTGCTCGAGCACGGCTTCGCGCGCACCGCTGCCTGGGCGGAGACGCGTGGCTGGACCGTCACCACACCATCCGGCGCGCTGATCGTTCACGCCCCGGGCGGCGCATGGCGGATCGAGGCGCGGGTTGCCGATTTCGGCGCCGGGCCTGAGGCTCTCCCGCTCGCGGGCCATGATGCCGTGGTCTGCTCGGCCTTGATGGATCTCGTCTCGGCGTCCTGGGCGGCACGCTTCGTCGCGCGTCTCTCCGTTCCCTTTCTCGCCTGCCTGACCGTCGATGGCCGCGACCGGTGGCGTCCGCCCGCTCTCGGCGACAGGCTCGTGGCGAGGAGCTTCGCGCGGCACATGCGACGCGACAAGGGGTTCGGGCCGGCGATGGGGCAGGCCGCGCCTCAGATCCTCGTGCGGCTTCTGAGGGCACGCGGCTTCGAGGTCGCCACCGCGTCGAGCGACTGGCTCATTCCGAGGATCGCCCGCCATCTTCTCACCGACATGGTTGAGGGGCATGCCGCGGCGGCCGCCGAAGCCCTGCCGCGCGCCGCGGCACGGATCGCGACGTGGCGGGAGGCGAGGCTCTCCGCCATCGCCCGTGGAAGGCTCTCGCTCGTCATCGGCCATCGCGACCTGCTCGCGCTTCCGACAGAGGACTGACACCATGCCGATCCTGCTCGGCTCCGTCGCCGACGACGTCACTGGGGCGACCGACCTTGCCAACACGCTGGTGCGCGGCGGGATGCGTACCGTCCAGATGATCGGCGTGCCCGCTCCAGGCACTGCCGCGCCTGATGCGGATGCGGTCGTCGTCGCGCTCAAGTCGCGCACCGCACCGGTCGGGGAGGCGGTGGCGCAGAGCCTCGCCGCTCTCGCCTGGCTTCGCTCGTGCGGCGCTGCCCAGGTCCTCTTCAAGGTGTGCTCGACCTTCGACAGCACCGATGCCGGCAATATCGGGCCGGTGGCCGATGCCCTGCTCGCCGCGCTCGGCGCCCCCTTCGCGCCCGTCTGCCCCGCGTTTCCGGCGAACGGCCGCACGGTCTATCAGGGCCATCTCTTCGTCGGCAGCGCTCTTCTAAACGAGAGCGGCATGGAGAAGCACCCGCTGACGCCGATGACGGACGCAAATCTTGTGCGCGTTCTCGGGCGTCAGAGCACGGGCACGGTCGGCCTTGTCCCTTACGCGACCGTCGCGCAGGGCCCGGACGCGATCCGGCGTGCGTGCCTTGCGCTGCGCGAGCGCGGCCACCGCTACGCGATCGTCGATGCTCTGTCGGACGCTCATCTCGAGTCGCTCGGCGCCGCGTCGTCCGACCTGCCGCTGCTTGTCGGCGGTTCGGGGATCGCGATCGGGCTCCCCGAGAACTTCCGCCGCTCCGGTCGCCTCGCCGCATCGCAGAGCGCTGATCGCCTCGACGTGCCGGAGGGACACACGGCGGTGATCGCCGGCTCCTGTTCGCGCGCGACCCTTGGGCAGATCGGCCTCGCGCGCGACCACGTGCCGACGCTCGAGCTCGACCCGCTCGCCGAACCTGACGCCCTGGCGCTCGCGGCACGCGCTCTCGCCTGGGCGGAGGGCAGGCTTGGGGCGCGGCCGATCGTCATCGCCGCCTCCGCCACGCCCGATCGTGTCGCCCTGCTTCAAGAGCGTCTTGGCCGCGAGGCTGCCGGCGCTCTCGTCGAAACCGCTCTCTCCGAGATCGCCGCGGGCCTCGTCGCGCGCGGGGTGCGTCGTCTCATCGTGGCGGGTGGCGAAACCTCGGGCGCGGTGGTGCAGCGCCTTGGCATCACGCGGCTCAGGATCGGCCCTGAGATTGACCCGGGCGTTCCCTGGACGCGCGCCGAAGGCGGGGACGTGCCGCTGCTTCTGGCGCTGAAGAGCGGCAACTTCGGCGCCCGGGACTTCTTCCTCAAGGCGTTCGAGATGCTGGAGCAGGTGTCATGACGGCGGAGGAGGCGGCGGCGCGGGAGGAGATCGTCGCGCTCGCGGCATCACTGTTCGCGCGCGGGTTCTCCGTTGGCAGCGCGGGCAACATCTCGGTGCGCCTCGCTGACGGCTACCTGATCACGCCAACGAACTCCTGCCTCGGTCGTCTCGACCCGGAGCGCCTCTCGAAGCTTGATGCCGACTTCGTGCCTGTGGGCGGCGACAGGCCATCGAAGGAGGTGTTCATGCACCGCGCCTTCTATCGTGCGCGCGCCGATGCCGGAGCGGTGGTGCATCTGCATTCGACCTGGGCCACCGCCGTCTCCTGCCTTGCCGATGTCGATCCCGCGAACCCGATCCCGCCGCTCACGCCCTATTTCGTGATGCGCATCGGCAGAACGATGCCGCTCGTTCCGTATTTCCGGCCAGGCGACCCGGCGATGGAGCCGGCGATCGCGCAAGCGGCACAAACCGCCCGCGCGGTTCTGCTCGCGAACCACGGCCCTGTCGTGTCGGGTGCCACGCTCAAGGATGCGGTCTACGCGGCGGAGGAGCTCGAGGAGGCGGCAAAGCTCTTCCTGCTTCTCCCCCGCGAGCGGGCGCGCCTGCTTACCGCGCAGCAGGTGGACGACCTTCTCGCCACGTTCGGCTGAGGCGTCGGCCTCGCACACGAGACGCGAAACGCGCCGGCAGGGACGCTGCCGGCGCGTTCTTCGGTGGCGTCTCCGGCCCTGCTCCGGGCCGGAGAGCCCTCAGGTGGTCGGTGTCTCGGGCGCGGGCGCCTCTGGGGCAGGCTCCGCGACCTTGCGCGGGCGACGGGCCGCGGGCTTCTCCGCTGCCGTCGTCTTCCTCGCCGCGGGCTTCTTCGCCGCCGCGGCGCGCTTCGGAGCAGCTTTCTTGGCGGCCGGCTTCTTCGCTGCCGCGGTGCGCTTCGGCGCCGCCTTCTTCGCTGCCGCGGCGCGCTTCGGCGCGGCTTTCTTCGCCGCCGGCTTCTTCGCCGCCGTGGCGCGCTTCGGTGCGGCTTTCTTCGCCGCCGGCTTCTTCGCCGCCGCCGTCCGCCTCGGTGCCGCCTTCTTCGTAGCAGCCCGCATCGCCATCGGCTGTGCGCGGCCTTCGCCGGCATCTGACTCCTCTGCCGCACGGATGGCCTCGACCGCCGCCGGCACGACCTTGGTGATGGTCACGTGCATGAACTCCTTTCCGCTGAGGTCCTGAAGCGCCATGCCATTTCCCGCTGCACGGGTTCGCCGCGGCGGCGCCAGCGGGCCGCCTGGGCAGCGGGAAACCGGAACCGCCTCGCGCGTGGCTTGCCGCCCGCGATGCACGAGAGCATCACGGCCGGGAAACGAACTCCCGCCTCTGGCCTTTCCGGGGGTGTCGTCGCCGCGGTGGCGGCTTCGACAAGCATGCGGTCCATGGACCGTCCTTCCCTGCGCGGAGCACCATGATGCAGCGATCGCGCCTGCGAATCGGAATGCATCTGCTTCCGCAACATCACGCTATGCGTGTGGTGCGGAAGCGTGTCAACAAAAACGACATCGCGGCGACGAGATTCGTGCACGATCGCGCGTCAGGTGCGCGTCGTGCGGCGATGATGGTCGCCTCGTGGCGGAACGGCAGCGCGACGCGCGCTTCGTCGAGCGCCTCGCGCCCGCAGCCTCGCGCAGGCCACGGGCGATGCGGCGCGCGTCGACGGCGTCAGGCCGGGAACACGAAGGACGACCGTCGCAGCTTGCCTCTCAGTGCGGCGCGCAAGGTGACGTCGCAGAGGCGGCTCGGACCGGCTCGCCGGCGACAGAACCGCGACCGCGCCGCGCGCCTCACCCGCGGGCGCGGAGCGGCACCACCTTGCGCTCCGCCGCGCCGACATAGTGCGACAACGGGCGGATCAGCCGGTTGTCCTGCATCTGCTCGAGCACGTGCGCTGACCAGCCGGTGATTCGGCTTGCGACGAAGAGCGGGGTGAAGAAATCGATCTCGAACCCCATCATGTAGTAGGTGGGGCCGGCCGGGAAATCGAGGTTGGGGTGGATCCCCTTCCGCGCGAGCATCTCCTCGGCGAGGATCCGGCTGATCTCGAGCCATTTCTCGCCGCCGCGAAGCCGCGCCACCTCGTCGCGGTATTTCGCCATCGTCGGCACGCGGCTGTCGCCGGAGCGGTAGACGCGATGGCCGAAGCCCATCACGAGCGCGCGATGCTCGAGCTTGTCGTCGATCCAGCCGCGCGCCCGCGCGGGCGTGCCCACCTGCTTCAGCATATGCATCACCGCCTCGTTGGCGCCGCCGTGCAGCGGCCCCTTCAGCGCGGCGATCGCTGCCGTCACCGCGGCGTGGATGTCGGCCTGGGTGCTCGTCACCGTCCGGGCGGTGAAGGTCGAGGCGTTGAAGCTGTGCTCGGCGTAGAGCGTCATCGAGGCGTCGAACGCCTTGACGATGGCCGGTTCCGGCACCTTGCCGAAGAACATGTGGAAGATGTTCTCGGCGAAGCCGAGCTCGGGCTTGGGGCGGATCGGGCGCAAGCCCTTGCGGAGACGCGCGATCGCGGCGATCGCGGTCGGGATCTTCGCATAGAGGCGAAGCGCCTTGCGCCGTGTGGCCTCCACCGAGGTGTCGCGCCCTTCCGGGTCCTCCATCCCCATGAACGACACCGCCGTACGGATGGCGTCCATCGGGTGGGCCTTGCGGGGGAACTCCTCGAGCACGCGGATGAGCGCGCGCGAGATGCCGCGCTCGGCGGCCTCCGCCTTCCGGAACGCGTTGAGCTGCCTCCGCGTCGGCAGCTCGCCTTCGAGCAGGAGGTAGGCGACTTCCTCGAACCGGCACTGGTCGGCCAGATCCTGAACCGGATAGCCGCGATAGGTCAGGGAGTTCGTCTCAGGCATCACCTTGGAGATGGCGGTGACGTCGGCCACCACGCCGACGAGGCCCTTGTGCACTCCTTGGGTCGCCACGTCGTTCATCGGTTCGTCCTCCCTTCGCTCCGCTCAGCGCGTCCCCTTCGCCGTCCGGCGCAACGCCGTCTTCGCGGCGCGGCCTTTCCTGCGCTCGAGCGTGCGGGTCTTCTGCGCCGCTGCGCGCAGCTGCCGCTTGGCGCGCGTCTCGGGCTTCGCCACCGGCGGAGCATCGAAGATCCCCTTGCCTGGCGCGAGCGTCAGCCCTTTCGGCGGCACGGCGATGTTGAGAACTGCAAGCCCCCCGGCCGGAATGGCGGCGAGGTCCTGAACATCGGCAAGGAAGCGGTTCGCCTCGCGCGTGGTGATGATGCCGTCCGTCAGTGTCCGGAACTTGCGGATGTAGTCGGGCCGCGTGAATGGGCGGGCACCGAGGCTGTGGGCGTTCGCGACCGCGAGCTCGTCGACGAGACGTGTGCCGTCCTTGAACAGGATCTCGACGCGCGCTCCGAAGGCCTTCTCCTTTGGATCATCGGAGTGGTAGCGGCGCGTCCACTCCGGATCCTCCCTCGTCTCGATCTTGTGCCAGAGCGCGACCGTGGAGGGGCGCCGCGCACGCCTCGGGGTGTAGGAGTCGATGTGGTGCCAGCGCCCGTCCTCGAGGGCGACGGCGAAGATGTACATGATCGAGTGGTCGAGCGTCTCGCGCGAGGCGTTCGGGTCCATCTTCTGCGGGTCGTTCGCCCCGGTGCCGATCACGTAGTGGGTGTGGTGCGAGGTGTGGATGATCACCTTCTCGATCGCGGAGAAGTCCTCGATCTTCTCGCGCATGCGGAAGGCGAGGTCGATCAGCGCCTGGCTCTGGTATTCGGCGCTGTGCTCCTTGGTATAGCTCTCGAGGATCGCGCGCTTCGGCTCTCCCGGCTCGGGCAGGGGCACGAGATACTCGTGCGAGCGGTCCTCGCGGCCGGCGAGCATCCAGGCGATCACGCTGTCCTCGCCTTCGTAGATCGGGTTCGGCGCGCCCTCGCCGCGCATCGCGCGATCCACCGCCTCGACCGCGAGCTTGCCCGCATGCGCCGGCGCGAAGGCCTTCCAGGAGGAGATCTCGCCCTTGCGGCTCTGGCGCGTGGTGAAGCTCACATGCACCGCCTGCTGCACGGCCTGGAAGATCACCTCCTGCCTGAGCCCGAGCAGTGCCCCGATTCCGGCCGCAGCGGCCGGGCAGAGATGGGCGATGTGGTCGATCTTATGCCGGTGCAGGCAGATCCCCTTCACGAGGTCGATGTGGATCTCGTAGGCGGTGGCAAGCCCACGGATGAGGTCACGGCCCGATCGGCCCATCGTCTGCGCCACCGCGAGGACGGGGGGGATGTTGTCTGCCGGGTGGGAATAATCCGCCGCGAGGAACGTGTCGTGGAAGTCTAGCTCCCGCACCGCGGTGCCGTTCGCCCAGGCCGCCCATTCGGGGCTGACCGTCGTCGCGGCAGGCATGCCGAACACGGTCGCCCCGCCCTTGCGCGGATGGGCGAGCGCCATCATCCGCGCCGATACCACGGGGCGGCGGTTGATCGCGGCGATGGCGACGCCGGCGTTGTCGATGATCCGGTTGATGATCATCTCCGCCACGTCCTTCGGCACCGGGGCACGGTCGGTCGCGACGCCGGCGATCTTCCACGCGAGCTGCTCCTCGCGCGGCAGAAGGTCCTTCGACGGATGGACGCGGACGGAATGGAGCTTCATCGGTGCCGTCTCTCCTCCTCGGGCGCACGCGTCGGGCGGATCCGCCCTTGATCGCCACGCTGTTGCGTTCTTGACTGGCGCGCCTTCCTAGACCCGAGCCGCGCAGGGGCGCAAGCGAACGACCTACAGCGAGGAGACCGAGCAGCGATGTCCGCACCGCACGATGCCACCTTCGACCGGATCGTTCGTGGCGATGTCGTCACGTCCGACACCGTGCTCGCCGACGGGTTCATCGCTATCCGGGAAGGCCGGATCGCCGCGATCGGACAGGGCGAGCCGCCCGCCGCGCGGGCGGTGTCGGATCATCGCGGCAAGCTCGTCTTCCCGGGCCTGGTCGACGGCCACATGCACACCTCCTCCGCGATGGGCTGGGCGGGGATCGAGCATGCGACCCGCACGGCCGCTGCGGGGGGCGTCACCACGGTCTGCGACATGCCCTACGACATCCCCCGTCCGGTCACGGATGCCGCGATCTTCCGCGAGAAGGTCGCGGTGGTGAATGCGACCGCGCATGTCGATGTCGCGCTCTACGGCACCATCACCAAGCAGGGCGGCACAGGCGCGATCCTCGGCCTTGCCGAGGCCGGCGCCTCCGCCTTCAAGCTCTCGACTTACGAGTATGACGCGGTCCGCTTCCCGCGAATTGATCATATGGAGATGGAGAAGGCCTTCGCCTTCATCGCCGAGACGGGTCTGATGGTCGCCGTCCACAACGAGGACCAGGAGCTCGTCGAGCGGCTGACCGAAGGCGCGCTCGCCGCCGGCAGGACCGACCCGATCATGCACTGCCGCACCCGGCCGCCGCTCGCTGAGAACCTCGCCAATGTGACGATCTTCGAGCTCGGGCTCGCCACCGGCGCGCATGTGCACATCGCCCACTCCTCTCTCGCCTCGGGCTTCGACCTCGCCGCGATCTATCGCGACCGCGGCATGAAGGCCTCCGGCGAGGCGTGCATCCAGTATCTCTGCATGACGGAGGAGGACCTCGTCCGCCTCGGCGGCAAGGGAAAGTGCAACCCTCCCTTCCGCACCGCCGAGGAGGTCGAGCGCGTGTGGGACCGTTTGCTCAAAGGCACCGTCGCCTATGTCTCGACCGACCATGCGCCCTGGCCGATCGAGCGCAAGCGCCACACCGATATCTTCAAGTGCAGCGCCGGTCTGACGGGGCTTCAGAGTTTCGCGCCGCTGATGTTCACGCTTCTCGATGAGCGTCGGCTGCCAATCACCCTGATGGCGAAATACTGTGCCGAGGAGCCGGCGCGCTACCACGGCCTCCTGCCGAAGAAGGGGAGGATCGCCATCGGCGCCGATGCCGATCTCTGCGTGATCGAACGCGGGGTGTTCACTTTCGACGAGACGATGATCGTCGACCGGCCGGAGTGCCGCTGGAGCCCCTATCACGGCCGGGAGATGCGCGGCCGTGTCGCCGCCGCCTATCTCCGCGGCGAGATGATCTGGGACGGGCACCGGGTGCTGAACGCTCCGGGTGCGGGCCGGTTCGTGCCGCGCCAGAGGAGCTAGGGTGGATGGCACGAATCGTCCGCGTCGCCGCCTGCCAGATGGGGCCGGTGCAGCGCGCCGACCCCCGCGAGGCCACGCTCGCGCGTCTGATCGCACTGCTCGAGAAGGCCGCAGCTGAGGGGGCCCGGCTTGCCGTCTTCCCGGAACTCGCGTTGACGACCTTCTTCCCACGCTGGCCGATCGAGGACGAGGCGGAGCTCCTCTCCTATTTCGAGCCGGAGATGCCGAACCCGAATGTGCAGCCGCTGTTCGACCGGGCGAGGGCGCTCGGTGTCGGGTTCTATCTTGGCTACGCCGAGCTCGACCGGGGGGCCTTCGACGATGGCCCAGGTGGTGACGGCGCCGTGCGCCGCCGCGGCTACAACAGCGCCGTTCTCGTCGCCCCGGACGGAATGATCTTGGGCAAGTATCGGAAGGTTCATCTTCCCGGGTCGGAACGGGTCAGGCCCGGGCAGAGATGGCAGCAGCTCGAGAAGCGCTACTTCGCTTATGGCGATCTCGGCTTCCCCGCCTTCCGCACCGAAGCCCCGATCGGGCCGGGGATCATGGGCATGCTCATTTGCAACGACCGGCGCTGGCCGGAGGCCTGGCGCTGCCTAGGGCTGCAGGGCGCGGAGATGGTGCTCGTCGGCTACAACTCGGCCGCCTACGACCCGAATGGCGGCGAGGGCGAGAGTGCGGCGCTGCGCACCTTCCACTCGACGCTCGTTGCCCAAGCCAATGCCTACATGAATGCAACCTGGGCGGTCGCCGTTGCCAAGGCAGGGGAGGAGGACGGCGCGGGGCTGATCGGCGGCTCCTGCATCGTCGACCCGAACGGTCAGGTCGTCGCCCAAGCCACGACGCTCGGCGACGAGGTGCTGGTCGCCGACTGCGATCTCGACGCCACACGGCAGGGCAAGACGAAGATGTTCGACTTCGCCGCCCATCGACGCCCGCAGCACTACCGGCGGATCGTCGACCAGGTCGGGGTCGTGCCGCCGTCCTGAGCTTGGGCGGCGCGACCGCGATCAGCGCACGATGACGTTTCGGAACTGCCACGGATCCTCGAGATCGACGTCCTCGGGGAAGAGGCCGGGGCGGCCGGTCAGCGGCGTCCAGCTCGTATAGGCGCCGACCACCGGGCCAAGATAGGGCAGCTGCACCTCGAGGCAGCGACGCCAGTCGATCTCGTCGGCGTCGACCACACCGCTGCGCGGGTTCTCGATCGCCCACACCATACCCGCGAGCACGGCCGAGGTGACCTGAAGCCCGGTCGCGTTCTGGTAGGGGGCGAGCCGCCGCGCCTCGGCGATCGAGAGCTGGCTGCCGAACCAGTAGGCGTTCCGCGCATGGCCGTAGAGCAGAACGCCGAGCTCGTCGATTCCCTCGACGATCTCGTCGTTCATCAGCCGGGTGCGTGGCTGGCGCTCGAAGGCGCGCCCCTGGAACTCGTGCAGCGAGAGCACCGTATCGTCGCAGGGGTGATAGGCGTAGTGGCAGGTGGGCCGGTAGACGACCTTGCCCCCCTCGCGCAGCGTCAGGTAGTCGGCGATCGAGATGCTCTCGTTGTGGGTGATCAGCCAGCCGATCTGCGGCCCTGCCGTCGGCACCCAGGTGCGCACGCGCGTCGCGCAGCCCGGGCGCGTCAGGTAAATGGCGGCGTCGCAGCCGAACTCGTGCCGGCGCCCCTCCGGCGGCAGCGCCTTCTCGTGCGTGCCGAACCCAAGCTCGGCGGGCTGCATGCCCTCGGAGAGAAACCCCTCGATCGACCAGGTGTTGACGAATTCACCCTGCTCCTTGGGCCGGTCGGAGCGCTGGGTGTCGCGCTCGGCGATGTGGATCCCCTTGACGCCGAGATCGCGGGCGAGCCGCACCCAGCCCTCTTGCGTCGTCGGCGCCGTCGCGTCCTTCCCGAGCGCCTCGGCGAGGTTGACGAGCGCCTGCTTGACGAAGTGGCTCACCATGCCTGGGTTGGCGCCGTGCGCGATCAGAGCGGTGGGGTCGTCGTGGCCCGGGCGGCGCAGCGCGCGGGCGCTCTCGCGCAGAGCGTAGTTCGAACGCTGGCTCATGCTGAGCGACGGGTCGGTGTAGCCGCCCGGCCAGGGCTCGATGCAGGTATCGAGATAGAGAGCGTTCCACTGCCGGCAGAGCTCGATGAGCGCGACCGAGGACACCTCGACTGAGAGGTTCACCAGGAACCCGCCCCTGCCGAGCAGAGGCTCGAGCTCGCTGCGGAGGTTCTCGCGGGTGAGCGCGAGCTTGCGGAAGCGTATGCCTTCCTTCTCGGCGATCCAGCGGCCGCTGTCATCGGGGTCGATCACCACCATGCGCTCGCGCGGAGCGTCGATGTGGCGGAGGATCAGCGGCAGCGTGCCGCGGCCGATTGAACCGAAGCCGACCATGACGATCGGCCCGGGGAAACGGGCATGGGTTTTCCACTCGGCCATGGGGTCCTCGAGGACGGCGGGTTCAAGAGAAACGAGGAGGGGGAGGCTTGGCGCCGTGCCGCGCCATCGCCTCGAGCGGAGGTCAGGCGGCCTCGTCCTCCGCCTCCGCTGCGGTCGGGCGGGCGACGCGGCGCGGCGCGCGCATGAAGTCGGGGATGAAGTCGCCGAAGCCGAGGACGCGGTCGCCGTGTTCGGCCGGCTCACGCTGGGTCGGCGCGGTGCGCTTGGGCGCCTCGGCGGTGCGCTTCGGCGCCGCGGCCGGCTTCGGCTCGGCGCGCGTCTTTGCTGCGGTCGCTCCTCGGCCGCGACCGCGGCTGCGTGGTCGAGGCGTCTCGCCCATCACGTCGAGCGAGACCGGATCGAGCCCCTCGACCTGGATCCGAGGGATGGGCTTGCCGATCAGCTTCTCAATCGCGGCGAGCGCCTCGTCGTCCTCGACCGTCGCGAGCGTGAAGGCACGGCCGGGAAGGCCGGCGCGGCCGGTCCGGCCGATGCGGTGGACATAGTCCTCGGCATGGCGCGGCACGTCGAAGTTGAACACATGCGACAGCCCGCCGATGTCGATCCCGCGCGCGGCGACATCCGAGCAGACGAGGACGGTGATCTCGCCCGCCTTGAAGCGCTCGAGGGTCTCGGTGCGCTTGGGCTGGGTCATGTCGCCGTGCAGCTGGCCGGCGTTGAAGCCGTGGCGCAGCAGGCTGCGGCAGAGGATGTCGACATCGCGTTTGCGGTTGCAGAAGACGAGGGCGTTCTTCACCTGTTCCGACCGAAGCAGCCGCCGCAGCGCCTCGCGCTTGTCGTGCTCGCGCACGAGCGCGAGGTGCTGTGCGACGGTGGAGGCCACCGTCGCGGGCGGGGCGACGGTGATCACCTTCGGGTTCATCAGGAAGGAATCGGCAAGACGCCGTATCTCCGGCGGCATGGTGGCGGAGAAGAACAGCGTCTGGCGCATCCGCGGCAGCAGTGACACGATCCGCTCGACATCCGGGATGAACCCCATGTCGAGCATCCGATCTGCCTCGTCGATCACCAGCATGCGCACGTCCGAGAGGAGGAGGCCGCCGCGCTCGAACAGGTCGATCAACCGGCCCGGTGTCGCGATCAGCACATCGACGCCGCGGTTGAGCCGCGCGATCTGGTCTCCCATGCTCTCGCCGCCGATGAGCAGTGCGTAGTCGAAGCGGAGGTACTTGGCGTACTTCGCGAAGTTCTCGCCGACCTGGGCGGCGAGCTCGCGCGTCGGCTCGAGGATCAGCGCCCGCGGCATTCGCGCCCGCGCCCTGCCCGAGCGCATGATGTCGAGCATCGGCAGCGTGAAGGAGGCGGTCTTGCCAGTGCCGGTCTGGGCGCAGCCGAGCACGTCGCGCCCCATCAGGACGACCGGGATCGCCTGTTCCTGGATCGGGGTGGGGTGGAGGTAGCCGGCATCGGCGACCGCGCGCAGCACCTCCTCGGAGAGCCCGAGATCGGCGAAGGTCGTGCGGGGCTTGACTGCCGCAGGCGCGGCCGCGGGGTCATCGGCAGCGGTCACGGCCAGCTGCGTGAGCGGTTGTGTGCCGGGCGCGACTTGTGCGTCGTCGGCGCCGGAGGCGCCGTCAGAGGGAAGGCTTTCGGTCACGGAACGTCCAACTTGCCGCGGAGGGCGCGGAATGCGCGGCCCGCGAGGTTGGCGGCAGTTATCGGAACACGGGCGGCAAAGTCAAGGAAACCCGCGCGCTGCCGCTCTTGCGCCCGAGCGCGCGGAGCGGCAGCCTCGCGTGCATGCCAGCGCCGCTTCTCCTCTTGCCTGGGCTCCTCTGCGACCAGGCGTTGTGGGACCACCAGCTCCGGCATCTCGCCGATCTCGGCCCGATGAGCGTTGCCGACCTGACGCGTGACGACACGCTCGGCGCGATGGCGGAGCGGGTTCTTGAGGCGGCGCCGCCGCGCTTCGACCTCGCCGGGCTGTCGATGGGCGGGTATGTCGCTTTCGAGATCCTACGCCGCGCGCCGGAGCGTGTCGGCCGGCTCTGCCTGATCGACACCTCCGCCCGCCCCGACACGGAGGAGCAGGCGGCGCGGCGCCGCGGGCTGATGGAGCTTGCCGGCCGCGGCCAGTTCAAGGGCGTGACGCCGCGCCTTCTGCCGCTACTCGTGCACCCTGATCGGCTTGCCGATGCGCCGCTGACGGGCACGGTGATGGCGATGGCGGACCGGGTCGGCGCGGAGGCGTTCCTGCAGCAGCAGCGGGCGATCCTCGGCCGGCCGGACAGCCGCCCGGGGCTTGGCGCGATCGGGGCGCCGACGCTCGTGATCGTCGGCCGCGAGGATTCGCTCACCCCGCCTGAGGTCGCGGCGGAGATCGCCGCCGCCATCCCGAAGGCACGCCTTGCCGTGATCGAGGACTGCGGCCATCTCGCCCCCCTCGAGCGCCCGCAGGCGGTCACTGCGCTGATGCGGCTCTGGCGCGAGGGCGCGCTGCCGAGCTGAGGAGGCCACAACGACCCCGGCGTGATTGCCGATCGTCTCCTATCTTGGGGCCGGAACGAGAACGACTGGCGTCTTGCCTCGCCCTTCGGCAGGCTGGTCGCTCGCGTGCGCTCGAGAACGCTGACGACAGGGCGTGACGGATCATGCCGGCCGAACCTTTCGCACCTCATTAATTCGAGCCTTCCCATGAAGTATTTTTCAGTCTCATGTTTTCTATCCCATCGATTGCGTGGGTGGCTGGCGGCGCAGCCGTTGCCGCCGCATTGATCTGGGGCAAGGACCTCTGGGCGAGGCTGACCAGCACGCCCCCCCTCCCAAGGAGGCCCGCGACAAAGCCAGGCCCACCTTGGACAGTCGTGCGGAAGATATGAGGAACTCTTTGGCCTAACTTAGTGATCGGGCAGAGGGCGTCTCTGGTCGGCCGAAAGTTTTAGTGAAAACATTTTGCGTAGACGATCAGGAATAGCTTGCGAATCAGTTCTTCCCGCGCGCACAACAGGGCATGTTCGTCGTCGAAAAGGCAGCCCGCGGCCGCCGCTACCTGTACCTCGTCGAAACCGTCCGAGAACCAGGCGGACGCGTCCGCCAGCGCATCCTCCAGCCACTTGGGCGCAAGGACATTCTCAAACAGTCCGGCGCCCTCGATCGCCTCCTCCAATCCCTCGGACGACATTGCGAACGCAGCATCATCCTTTCCGACATCGCCGCCGGCACCATCGCCTGTCGCCGCATCGGCGCGCCGCTGCTGTTCGGGCGCCCGTGGCAACGCGTCGGTATCGCCGATGTGCTCCACAACCGTCTCGCCGGCCGCGGCTTCGAGTTCGACGTCGAGCGCGCGATCTTCGTCACCGTGCTGCACCGGATCATGGTCTCGGGCTCGGATCGCGCCTGCGAGCGCTGGATGGAGGACTACGAGATCCGAGGTGCGGAGGGCCTTGCGCTGCACCACCTCTATCGGGCGATGGCCTGGCTTGGCGAGGAACTGCCCGACGCCGAGCAGGCCGGCGCCACCCCCTTCGCGCCCCGCTGCGTCAAGGACCAGATCGAGGAGGAGCTGTTCGCCCGCCGGCGCGACCTGTTCAGCGAGCTGTCGGTGGTGTTCATGGACACCACCTCGCTCTGCTTCCATGGCCGCGGCGGGGAGACGCTCGGCCGGCGCGGCCATTCCAAGGACCATCGACCCGATCTCAACCAGATGCTCCTCGCCGTCGTCATCGACGCAGACGGCAGGCCCCTCTGCACCGAGATCTGGCCGGGCAACACCGCCGATGTCGCGGTGCTGCTGCCTGTGATCGACCGCCTGCGCAGCCGCTTCGCCATCGGGCGGGTGTGCGTGGTCGCCGACCGGGGCATGATCTCGCAGGCCACCATCGAAGGCCTCGAGGCGCGTGGTCTCGACTACATCCTCGGCGCGCGCGAGCGCTCGGATCCGCTCATCCGCGAGGTGGTGCTGGCCGATGAGCGTCCCTTCACGCCCCTCCTCATCGAGCGCGCCAACGGCGCCGAGACCGAGCTTCGGATCAAGG
>Ga0308396_1000100_pt1 | contig 61159 bp, 61 predicted proteins | sample Hotspr2SamplePe2_FD_202359 | JGI IMG/M metagenome (GOLD analysis project Ga0308396, IMG submission 202359) | Hot spring phototrophic mat microbial communities from Mushroom Spring, Yellowstone National Park, Wyoming, United States - 20050930_Pe2 ... | reverse complement strand
CACGGGGTAAGCAGAGAGTATTTTGTGTATTATTTGAAGGAGCTTGAATTCAGGTATAATTTTAGGGCTAACTTAGATGAAATGTTGTATAATGTGCTTGGTGGAATAAAATGAGCAATTACCAAAATTTAATTCCTGAAATAGTCTTAGAGCTTACTGACTGTAGCAGGGAATGCAAAATAACCTGGATGAACGAGTTTGCTAAGAACAATCTTGGTGAGGATTATTTGAATAAAGAAATCTATTATTTATTTGATAGCAAGGTGTGGGATAGGGTCTACGGAGGATTGCTTAAGAGTAGATTTTTATACAAAGAAATAATCAAAGACAACAAAGGAAGAATTTATGAAATCTCTGCAACCTACATTGATGTAGGTAAAAGAGAGGCAAAAATAAAAGTTTTCCTTAAAGATTTAACATCTTACTTACAAAAAGAAGAAGAATTCCAACGGGAACTTCGTTTTCTAAAGACTTTTTTAGATAATTCTTTAGACCTGATTTTTGTCATCGATGAAGACGGGAACATAGTTTTTGCTAATGAATCTTTTAAAAAATTTCTTGGTTATACAGATGACGATTTACAAAATTTAAAGATCTACGATATTGCTCTTTTATCACCTGAAGAATTAAAAAAGAACATTGATTTGATATTTAGCAAGGGATTGATTATAGAAGGAGAAAAAAGGTATAAAGATAAATATGGTAATATCTATACTGTGGAAATTAAAGCCAAGGGAGTTGTTATTAATAGTTGTAAATTAATAATTATTAATGCAAGAGAAATAAGTAAAGTATTGGTTGTTAGAGAAGAATACGAAAAGCAGGTAAAAAGGCACAAAGAATATTTAGATTTTATTAATAAAATCGGATATTTCTCAGAGAAAGAAGACCTTTTGAAAACCTTGGAAGATACCTTTCTAAAGTATGCTGAGATGTTTCATCTTTTTGAGTTTGATAATGAAGAAAGAAGGGTTTTAAGCACTTATTTGTCTGGAGATAAGAGTTGCTGGGAAGATTGTATGCAAGTTGAAATTGAAAAATGTCCAGTGTATAAAAGCGGGACTCCGCTAATTATTACAACTCAAGGGGGCTGTCCTCAATTACCTTCACCGTATTATGTAGTATGTTTACCCATTCTTTTTGAGGGTATGGTTCAGGGTGTAATTAGTTTGGTTAGAAAAACACCCTTTCAGGAAGAAGAGGTAAAGTGGTTCCAAGACCTTATTCAAGTTTTTAGTTCAAGATATCATTTAGTAAAGCTAAAAACCGAGCTTGAAGAGCTTTCCGTCAAAGACCCACTTTTAAAGATTTTTAATCGTAGATTTATTCAAATCCTATTAGATAAAGAATTCAAAAGAATAGAAAGGCACGGAGGCTATTTTAGCGTAATCCTTTCTGACCTTGACAACTTTAAAAAGGTCAACGATACCTACGGACATAGTATCGGTGATGAGATATTAAAACTCTTTACCAAGGTTGTTAGCTCTCAAATAAGAGAGATGGATGTGTTTGCCAGGTGGGGTAGTGAGGAATTTCTTGTTTTTCTTCCAAAAACCACCAAGGAACAGGCTAAAATTGTAGCGGAAAGGATCCGGAAAAAACTGTCTGAATCTAACCTATACATCGATGAATCACGAAAGATAAAGGTCACCGCCTCATTTGGAGTGGCCACCTTTCCTGATGACGGAGTAACCTTAGATTGGCTTCTCAAAGTTGCCGATGAAAGGCTTTATAAAGCAAAGTCCTTAGGAAAGAACTGCGTGGTAAGTGATTAGTTCTAAGGCTTTCATTGAACTAAAGAACATCAACACGAACAACTTAAAAGGCTTTTCGGTAAAGATCCCTCTTAAGGCCTTAACCGTTATTGTTGGACAATCAGGCTCGGGGAAGAGCTCTCTTGCCTTCGATACTCTTGCCAAAATCGGTCTTCAGAGGCTTAAACATCTTCTAAACTACAGTTCCCCAGTCTTAGCTGAGGAGGGCACAAAGGCAGAAGTTACTGGGGCGCTTCCACCCGTCATTGCTTTAGCTCAAGGGGTTAGGGATTGGTATCCTTATAAGCTTGTTGGCGAGATTCTTGGTTTATACCCTTTTCTGAATAACCGCTTTATGCGAGGAGGAGAATACTTTTGTTCAGATTGTAAAGGATATACTTGCTATACCCCTTTTACTGAAGTCGTATCCTTTTTTGAAGCCCTCCCAGAAGGGACGAAATTCTATTTTCTGCTCCCCCTGCGAATGACCTCTAAAGAGGGGCTTAGGTATCTTTACGAGCAGGGATTTACAAGATTTTTAGTGGAGGAGAGGGAATGGGATGTGTCGGAAATGGGGTTTCCCCAGGAGGGCAAGAAAGTCTATCTTTTACTTGACCGAATGGTAAAGAAAAGCGAGGCTTTAGGGCGGCTTTTTGAAAACATTCGCCTTTCTCGAGAGATAAACGGAGGCTTGTTTATTCTAAGGTTTCTCGATGGAGAAGAGCGGATTTTTAATCTTCAAGCAAACTGTGCCTTCTGCGGAAGTCCGCTTATAACCTTTTTTAAGAAATGTGAAGCCTGCGGAGGAATAGGCTATAAAGAAGGGAAGGAATGTCCAATCTGCAGCGGGCTAAAGTTGACTCCTCAAGTTCTTGAAAGTAAACTTTTTGGAAGAAAAATCAGAGAAATTTTAACCTTACCCTTTGAAGAAAGTCTTCAAATCTTGCAAAAAAGTCTTTTAGAAAGAGTGCAGAGGTTTAAGGTAGAGTATCTAAGCCTTTCTACCCCAGTCTTTAAGCTTTCACTTGGCGAGAGAAAGCTCCTTGAGCTCCTTTTACTCTTTTCTTTAGAGCTTACCGACCTCCTTATAGTTTTCGATGAGCCAACGCTTGGTCTTGATTTAGAAAGAAGGCTTATTCTTCTAAGCTATCTTCGGGAATTGGTTGAGATGGGCAATACCTTGGTTGTGGTTGAGCATGACCCAATTTTTATCAGGTCGGCAGATTACATAATAGAACTTGGGTTTAATGGGAAGGAAGGGGGATATCTTCTTTATCAAGGAGAAACTTCAGAGTTTGTCACTAAAGCGACAACTTTAACCGCTAAACTTTTAAGAGGGGAAGAAAAAATTGAAATACCTTATACTGAAGAAGGTGAGAGAAAAATCCTAAACATCGATGGGGAAGAGCTATCCCTTTTCCTTCAGAATATAAACTTATTCATCCCAGACCTTTCTAATAAAAACGAGAAACTTTTTATAAGACTGATAGAAAAATTGAGAGAAGAAAGTTTTAAGATAATGTTTGTAGATGAGGTTTCTTTAAAGGTTAAAGATGAGGTTTTGATAAGCTATTTGAAGCTTTGGGATAGCCTAAGGGAGATTCTTCTTCTTTTACCAGAAAGCCGAGCTAAAGGATTAACCAAGAGACATTTTAGCTTTCATACTAAGGAGGGTGTTTGCCCAAACTGCCAGGGAAAAGGACATGTTTTCCAAGAATTTGAAGGGAAAAGGGAAAAGACAATATGTGAAGAATGTCTTGGCAAAAGATTAAATCGAGAGGTTTTAAACTTAGTTTATAAAGGGTATAAACTGCAGGACATTTTAGAATTTACTATTGAGGAATTTAAAGAAGCCTTCACAAGATTACCCAAGGTGCAAGAAATCTCCCTTTTTGCGGAGAAGGCAGGTGTTGCTTATCTTCGGGTTTCCCAAAGCTTGAAAGAGCTCTCGGGAGGAGAAAGGGTCCGCGTAAACCTTGTTAGGATGTTGGTGGAAGGGGGAAAAGGGGATTTTTTAGTCCTTTTTTTTCCTTTTCAGGGTCTTCATTTGAAGGATGTAGAAAGTTATTATGATTTTTTGCATTATTTAGCAACGAATAAACAGCTTACGATCATCATCTATGATCCGAGTCCAGTTGCTCAGATTTTTTGCCAAAAAGTCATCAATCCTAATCCACAGGGAAATTTTACTAAAGAGGAAATGTTGAATTTATATAATCTTTACTTTAAAAATTGATTTTTAAATCCAAAAGAAAAAGAATTAGCTTGTTTACACAAGCTAAATGAGAATTTTTGGATAATTTGAAGAGATTTTACTGAAATATAAACTTGACAGTCATTAAAGGTCAATTATAAATTATATATAAACTTAAGTTATTCCATTCATACTAAGAAGGAGGGGGAGATGTCCGTAGGGGAAACCTTAAAGGAGTGGTATCGGATTATTTTTAAAGAGAACTATAGTCCGGTAGTTGGCGGTATTTTACTTGCTTTGTTAGCTATCCTTTTAGAGATGTGGTATCGTCCCTGGGGTATTGTTGGAGGGCTTCGTAATTGGGGGGAATGGCTTCTTTATGGAGTTGGATTTTTAGAAGAAGCGCCGCCTCATCCACTTTGGTTTTCTTCCTCGGTGTTAGACATAGGTCTTGTTCTTGGAGCCTTTATTTCAGCCTGTTTAGCCCAAGAGTTTGGAATAAGAATTCCACCTAAGCTCGAAATAATTAAAGCCATCGTTGCGGGAATTTTGATGGGGGTTGGTTCAGCCTTAGCAAGGGGATGCAACATTGGCGGTTTTTATATGGCCATAGCCAACCTTTCTGCTGGTGGAATAGCCATGATGCTTGGGTTGATGGTAGGTGTTTTCATGGGTGTCAAATATCTCATATGGGAGATTGAGCATTTCACCTCTCAAGGTGGAAAAGAAATTAGCGTTAAAAAGATTTCTCCTATCTTGGGAATAATTGCTTTAATCGCCCTTCTTTGGGTAACCTATGATTACTTTAATAGTGAAAAAGATGAGGGAGCTTTGCTCGGTGGATCTTTGCTTCTAACGGCAGGGATTGGCTTTGTGATGCATAGGACTAGGTTCTGCATCGTTAATGCTTTTAGAGAACCTTATCTTTCTGGTGAGGCAACCATGGCAAGAGGTGTGGCCTTAAGTTTGTTTATCGCTATGTTTGGGGTGCTTTTAATTAAAATGGCCGGGATAAAAGATGCTATGACTTATGTAGAACCTACATTCTTTTTAGGAAGCTTAATAGGAGGGATTATTTTTGGCGCAGCCATGGTTGTGGCTGGTGGTTGCGGGTCAGGGTCTTTGTGGAGGGTAGCAGAAGGGCAGATTAAGTTGTGGATAGTGGTCATTTTCTTTGCCTTGACCAACGCCATTGTTAGGTATTATATGGATAATGTGTGGGAAGTTTGGGATAAGGGTTGGCTTGGGACCCAGGTTTATCTACCCGATGTGTTTGGATATGCGGGAACCTTTTTAATCCTTTCCTTTGTTATCTGCTTGTGGTATGTTTTTGTTGATTGGAATGAAAAAACTGAGAAGTTTGTAATAGGATTTTAAAACATAATCAATAAGGGAGGTGAAAGGATGGTAGACTTTTCAAGCATCAAAGCAGATGAAGTTCTTGATTGCAAAGGGCTTTCTTGCCCAATGCCTATGCTCAAAACAAAGAAGGCTTTGCAGAAGCTTAAGTCAGGGCAGATCCTTGAGGTTTTGGGCACAGACCCTGGTAGTAAAAACGATATTCCTAAAATGTGTGAAAAGGAGGGGTATGAGTTCTTGGGGTTCATCGATGAAGCTGGCTACACAAGGTATTTTATTAAGAAAAAATAAGTGTAAAAGACTTAAACTCAACTTTTAGGAGGGGAACTTATGTCAAAGGACCCAGACAAGCTTGGTATATTTGTTACCTCACCGGTGCATATCAACCAGCTTCTAAAGATAGTAGAAGCCGCCTACCGCAAAGGAAAAAAGGTTAAGATCTTTTTTACCTTTAAGTCAACTCAATTAGTTTTTCACCCAGCCTTTGAAACTCTAAGAAAAATGGTTCCAGAAGAGGATTTTGCAATTTGTGTTGCAGCCTTAGCTTGTGAAGGTTATGAACCAGAGTATCATAATCAAGGTCTAACGGAAAAGCAGATGAGAACCCAGGCATTTCATGGAGAGTTAATAGAAGAGGTAGGAAAGTATTTAGTCCTATAAGAAAATTCATAAATAAGGAGGTAAACGCATGAGTTATAAAGTTTGTTTTTTGATCACCAATAGAATTTTCATTTCTGATGGGTTAAGGTCTGCCCTTGGTTTAGCGGTTGAAAACATGTATTCCTACTCCTACATCTTTTATCAAAAGATGCCCGCTAAGTCAGAATACTTGGAAGAAAACCTTGCTTGGATCCGAGACATGGAAGGTGAAGTTTATGCTGTCACCGAGAGCATGGATGAGGAGACAAAAAAGTATAATCTTGAGGACTGGGAACTTGCGGAAGCAACCTTAGATGATGTTGTCGAAAAGATCCTCGAATGCGACCTTGTTGTGGGTTATGGTCTCCCAGCTCAAAAGGTTCAGGCTCCACCCCAATGCGCATAAAGATCAATTTTATAGGAGGTAGATGAGTATGAAGATCCTCTGCGTATATCGTCACAAGGTAAGCAAGGAAAACGAAGATATAAAGAAAATTGTGGAAAAGATTAAGGCTAAAGGTCATGAGGTCGTTGAGTTTGACCTCTTTGCCGCAAAGTCAGATGACGATTTTGACCGGTTGATCGACCTTATTTGGGAAGCCGACAAAAAACTCTCTTGGTGGTAATTTTTTCGAAAGGGGGAGCAATCCCCCATCTTTTTAATTGTTCACTTGATCTCACTTCTCTTAATTTTTCAGTTTGTCAAACAAAGAATTATTCCTGCTGTAGCATTGCCTATGTTTCCCATAAAATGTAGGGGCAAACAGCGTTTGCCAATTCAAAAGGTCAGTCGTAGGGGCGACCGGCTGAGCTTCCAATCTTTTTGAGGGGCAAGCAGTCCCCGCCTGAGCTTATCCTCTTTGTTTTATTAGCTTGATGAAACCTATCTGCAATCTCTGCAATTGGCTTTTTAAATATTTGAAACGCCTTGTTTTAATTTACCATTTTTAGTAAAATTCATAAGCATAATTCTTAAAGGGGAGGTTCTATGTCTTGGAAGGAGACTAGGTTCGAAGATTTAGCTTTTCCTTACAAACTGCAAATCGGGACAAAGGATGTAGCACCTCAAGAGGTTTTTCCTCATCAAGGTCGTGTTGAAAAGGCTTTTAACCTCGCCTTGGGGCTTGATGACGAGGGTTATAATGTTTATGTATGCGGAATCCCAGGAGTAGGGAGAACAACCTATACTCTTCGCAAGGTAAAGGAAGTTGCAAGAAGTAAACCCACCCCTCAAGATGTATGCTATGTCAATAACTTTGATGACCCGGTTAGACCTAAAGCCTTGATCTTCCCTCCTGGTAAGGGTAAAAGGTTTGTGGAGTTGATAGAGAACGCCCTTGAGTTTTTAAAAAGAGAGACCTTTAGAGCCTTTGAAGGCAAAGAATATGAAGAAGAGATCGCTAACATTACCAAAAGCATGGATAAAAAGAAGGAAGAGGTCATTCAGGAGTTGACTGAAAAGGCTAAAGAACATAATCTTATGGTGCTTTTTAGCCCTCAAGGGGTGCGTTTACTGCCTCTCTTTCGGATCGAAACCCCTGTTTCAGAAGAAGAGCTTCTTAAAGACCCAAGGATAAGGGCAGAGTATCAGAAAAATATTCAAGAGTTTGAGCCAATCATGCGAGAATACATGAGAAGGCTAAGGGATTTAGATGCCGAGTTTGGAGACGCTCTGATCAACCTGAGAAATAAAATAGCAGAAGAACTAATAAATAGGGCCTTAGAAGACCTTTCCGAGGAGTTCAAAGACCTTAAAGAGGTTATTGAATATTTAAGGTCTTTAAAAAAGGAGCTTGTAAAAAACATCCAACTTTTTATTGAATGGGAAAAGGCCAAAGGGAACCTGATGGCCCAGTCTGGGATAAACAGAGCTCTTAACATCTTTCGAACAAATCTCTTGGTTGATAACTCGGAGTTAAAGGGGGCACCTGTTGTTTATGAGAAAGTTCCCACTCTTAAAGGGCTTTTCGGCCAGATTAACTACCGGGCTGAGATGGGGATCCTTTATGCTGATCATTTAAGCCTAACTCCAGGAAGCCTCCATAAAGCTAACGGTGGATACTTGATTCTGGACCTCTGGGAGGTCTTAAAAAATCCCGCCCTTTATTTCCTGCTTAAACGCACCATAAAACATGGAAAACTTTTTATCATGGGCGGAATGATGGAAGAAATACCCGTCCCACATGTCGGCTTATCCCCTGAACCAATTCCTTTTTCAGCGAAAGTCTTTCTCATAGGCGACCCTTACCTTTACTACCTATTGACTAACTATGATGAAGAGTTTTCAGAGCTTTTCAAGATTAAAGCTGAATTTGATGCTAAGGTGCCTGTTGATGAAGAATTTCTCTCAGCCTTCCCCAGCATCGTTAAAAAGATAATCGTTGAAAAAAAGTTAAAAGATTTAACACCCGAAGCCTTAACTGAGGTTTTGAAATTCTCTATCTATGAAGCTGGAAATTTAAGAAAGGCTCGTTTTAATTTTGCGGACCTTGCCACGCTACTCCAAGAGGCAAATGCTTACGCTGAAGGTGATTTTATCGAAGCATCCCATATAAAAAGAGCCATTATAGAAAAAATCTACCGTCTAAACCTTATCGAGGAAAAGATCTTAGAGCTTATAAAGAATGGAAAGATAATAATCTCCGTTGAGGGAAAAAAAGTAGGGCAGATTAACGGACTTAGTGTCCTATCCCTTGGTGATTATTCCTTTGGTAAGCCAAGCAGAATAACCGCAACCGTCTATCCAGGAAGTAAGGGGGTAGTTCATATAGAAAGAGAAATAGACCTTAGCGGTCCCATTCATTCTAAAGGGGTCTACATTTTATCTTCCTACCTTTTCCATAAGTATAGCGGAGACTTTCCTTTACAACTATCGGCAAACCTTACCTTTGAGCAGGGCTATGAGTTTGTAGAGGGAGATAGCGCCTCTGCTGCTGAGCTCTTGGCTTTGCTTTCCGCCATAGCCAAGGTCCCACTTAGGCAAGATTTAGCAATAACCGGTTCTATTGACCAGTTTGGTAACATTCAGCCCGTAGGCGGAATAAAGGAAAAGGTTGAGGGCTTTTTTAAAGTTTGTAAACTAACTAAAATGTCAGGCACACAAGGGCTCATTATCCCGGTTCAAAATTACGACCAGGTCCTGCTTGATGAAGAGGTGCTCTCTGCCATCAAAGAGGGAACTTTCCATCTCTACCAAATCGAGCATATAGATGATGCTTTAGAGCTTCTCACAGGAATGAAGACAGATAAATTCCATAAAAAGGTCAAGGAAGAGCTGAAAAATTTCTATGAGATAACTAAAGAGGTAGAAAAAAAGAAGCCTAAGAAGACAAAGAAAACAAAGAAGAAAGCAAAAAATAAGTAGGACATGTAGGGGCAAGCGTCTCCTCCGGGGCGGCGTCATGCGAGGAGACTACTTGCCCTAACACCTCAGGCCGACGCCCTTTTTTGTCATCCGGAGATACGTAAGTAGCAAGAAAGCTCAAATAAGACAAAAGAAAAGGTTCTTGGGCTTGCGCCCGGGAAGCGCATAAAATGGGATTTTCAGAGCTAAGTCTTAGTTGTTGAAACTTGGGTTAGAGGCTTTCGTAGAACCCTTTTATCGCCCACCCTAAGGGTAATTTTTTCTTTATCAAGGTATTCTAAAAGTGGTATAAGGTATTTTCTGCTCAGGTTACCCCCAAATAGGTCCTTAAAGGCAGAGACGGTTAACTCTTTGTGCCTTTCAAAGTAGTCAAAAACCTTCCTTTTTACCTCCTCTAAAATATTGCGATGATAGACTAACTTCTCAGTTACAGGAATAAGAACGCTTTCTCTCTGTAGTAGCTTCAAAAGCTCCTTAGCTACATAATATTTATCACCAAAATCAAGTAAAATCTCCTCAGCATCCCTTGGGGTAAGCCCCTCTTTTAAGAAGGTTTGTTCGACCTTTTTCTTAAGTTCCTCTAATTCAGTAGATTTTATATTACGATACTGCGGCAAAAGATATAGGTCCTTATCTTTATGAAGCTTCTGCTCTTGCAAGAGTTGGTAAATCGCCCTTTCATAAAGTAAGTGATTTAGCTCATCAGAAAGCCTGCTCTTTAGAGCTTCTTTGCTTAAGCCTGGAGATAGCGGGTTAGCTTGATGATACTTTTCTAACCTCTCAAGGATCTCTTCTTTTAACTCCGCTAAGGCTGACTTCGCAAAGAGATATCTTGTCTCTCCCTCGGGAATGATAATCAGCTTTTCATTCAAACTATTTATTATGTCCTCAAGCTCTTGACCATAGATGGATAAGGAATAGCTTAAATCTTCTACCTTTAACCCTCTTCTTCCTTTTTTCTTAATTAAATAGTAGGCGATTTCAGAAAGGTCTCCTTGAGCTAAAAACAAAAGCTCTTCCTTTTCCAAGGGTTTGGTGCGCTTTCTTCTTGCGGTAACTGGTAGAAGCACCCTTCCACCAGCAACCGTCTCATTCGTCCCAGGTCTTCTAAGGATAAACCTATCATCTCTAAAACAAACAATGGGTTTACTAACAAACAATTGGGCAACATCCCTCTCGTTTGCTGGCAACTCATTTTTTACAACCAAGATTAGCTTAGCTAAAACCTCGGAAGTGCCCATGTAAAGCAAAAGGTTTTCAAAATTTTTAAGAGGTTTACTTAATTTTCTAACCATTTTTATCTCCACATCAAGCCATTGGGTAGGCTTTAATATGCCAGGTAAAGAGACTACATTTCCTCTTTCGACCTCATCCTTTGACACATTAAGAAGATTTAAGGCAGTGCGCATTCCAGCATAAGCCTTATCCACCGGCTTTCCATGCACTTGTATGCCTCTCACCTTGGTTAAGATACCTTGGGGATAGACCATTACTTCATCGCCGAGAGCGACCTCTCCTGAAATTGCGGTCCCTCTTACTACCGTGCCATGACCCTTTACTGTAAAAACTCCGTCGATGGGGAGCCTAAAAGGTTTGTGAATTGGTTTCTCTTGCACCTTTTTTGCCTTTTCATCAAGGACTTTGATAATGTCTTCGTTGCCTTGGAGGGTAAACGCTGAAAAGGGAATGATGGGAGCCCCCTCAAGGAAAGTTCCTTTAAGGAATTCCCTGACATCTTCGGTAACGAGTTCCAAAAGTTCCTCATCCACTAAGTCTACTTTCGTCAAAATGACGAAACCATCTTTAATTCCCAGGAGCTCGGAGATTTCTAAGTGTTCAACCGTTTGAGGCATAACCCCTTCATCAGCGGCGATTACAAGCATAACAAGGTCTACTCCACCAGCTCCGATAACCATGTTATGAATGAACCTTTCATGACCTGGCACATCAACGATGCCAGCAAGGATACCGGAAGGCAAAATAAGATGAGCAAAACCGAGGTCTATGGTTATGCCTCTTTCCTTTTCTTCCTTCAGTCTATCAGGGTCGATGCCAGTTAAAACTTTTATAAGAGTTGACTTACCATGGTCGACATGACCAGCTGTGCCAACGATCACGCTCTTTGAAGGTAAGCTATTCATAGCCTTTTTAAAAATTAAACAAGATTTTCGAAATGGGCAAAGAACCGATAAAGAGAAAATACCTGTTTGAGAAGGGAAAGCCTGTTTGCGCGGACTTTTTCATCGTCAACCATCACAAAGACTTTATCGAAGAATTCTTCAATAAAGGGTTTTAGCTTGAGTAAAAGATGAAGCGCCTCCTCATAAGCTTTACTTTTAAGCTTCAACAAATAAGGCTCTTCATTCTCCTTATAAGCCTCAAACAGGTTCTTTTCTGAAGGTAGCTCAAAAAGCTCAGGATTGGGTGATAGAAGCTTATCTATGTCCTGATTCTTCAGGATGGCGTAAACCCTCTTGAAAGCAACTAAAAGGTCATCGAACTCTTTCGTTTGTGAAAGCGTTGAAATTGCTCTTAAGCGTAAAAATTGGTCGTAGGGATTAAGGCTTAACTTGATAACAGAGTAGACCTGTCCTTTAGAATACCCAAGGGAGAGAAACTCGCTTTCAAGCCGCTTTCTCAAGAATTCAACGGTTTCCTCTTTTGCCGATTGATTTTTAAGATAGCCCTGCTCTAAAAGAAGATCACAAGCCTTCTCAATCAAAGGTTCAAGCTCAAGGTCAAGTTCTTTCCCAAGCAGTATTTTTATTAAACCATAAGCTGCTCTTCTTAATCCATGAGGGTCGCTTTCTCCGGTAGGCTTCTCGTTTACCCCAATTAGAGCGGTAATATGGTCAACTTTGTCGCAAATAGAAAGGATGGTTCCAATCGTTGTCTCTGGTAGCCTTTCATCGTTTGGATTAGGAAGATACTGTTCCTCAATCGCTCTTGCTACGACCTCATCTCCAAACTGATGAAGATAGTAATACTTTCCCATAATGCCTTGAAGACTTGGGAATTCTTTCACCACCTCCGAGGCAAGGTCAGCCTTAGCGTAATGGCTTGCCTTTTTTAGCTTTTCTAACTCAGGGGCGATGCCCAATCTCTCAGCAAGAAAGACCGAAAGCTTTTTGAGCCTTTCTGTTTTCTCAAATAAGGTCCCGCACCGGACATGGTAAACAATACCCTTTAAGCTTATCACCCATTGGTCTAAGGATTGCTTTAAGTCCCGTTCGTAATAAAAAAGGGCATCCTCTAAACGAGCCTTGGCTACCCTTTCATGCCCGGCAATGAGGACCTTTTCATCCCGAACGCGGTTATTGTTTACAGCCACAAAATAGTTAAGAAGTTTTCCGCCTTCATCCCTCAGTAAAAAGTATCTCTGGTGTTCTTGAAGGGCGGTTTTAGTTAGCTCTTCAGGCATCCTCAAAAATTTTTCATCAAAGGACCCAAGGGTAGGGAAGGGATATTCCACAAGGTTTGCATTCTCATGAAGAAGATGAGGTTCGAGCTCAGGATAACCTTTCCCTTGAGTTATTCGCTTAATTTCCTCCTCGGTTAGTCTTTTTCTTTCGTCAGGGGCAACGATTACCCAATGTTCCTGAAGGAGCGTTACATATTCATCAAAGTCAGCGCTCTTAAGCTTAATTTTGTTTGTCCCTAAGTATCTATGTCCATAGGTCCAGTCTACGCTCTTTAAGCCTGCTATTTCAAGAGGCACTATATCTTCTCCAAAAAGGCAAAGAATAGACCTAATTGGCCTAGCAAAGGGGAACCGAACCTCACCCCAGACCATCTTCTTTGGGAAGGGTATTTCTAAAAGGATTTTGGGAAGGATGGTTTGTAAAATTTTAGTAGTTTCTTCTCCTATCCTTTTGACTTTTAAGGCGATATAGGCTCCCTTTGGGGTTTCCTTTATGTAAAGATCGGATGGCTCTGCTCCGTGCTTTGCCGCAAAGCCAAGCGCTGCTTTTGTGTAGTTTCCTTTTTCATCAAGGGCAACCTTATTTGTCGGTCCGATAATCTCCTCTTCAAGGTCCTCCTGCTTCTCGCTAAGCCCTTCAACGAAGAGAACAAGCCTTCTTGGGGTTCCAGCTGTCTTTATGTCTTTGAACTTAAGCCTATAATCCACTAAATACTTTTCTGTAAGCTCGGCTAAGGAGTTGATCCCTAATCTAATAAACCTTGCTGGCAGTTCCTCGGTTATCACTTCAAAAAGAAGGTTTTTCATGACTATCCTTGACCCTCGTATTTTTCTAAATAAACTTCAGCAGCTCTCTTTGCTAAAGCTCGGACCCTGGCTATGTAGTTTGCCCTTTCAATAGGCGAGATAGCACCTCGAGCATCAAGGAGGTTAAAAAGATGGGAGCATTTTAAGACAAAATCGTATCCCGGAAAGACTAATCCTAACTCAAGAACCCTTCTACCTTCTGCTTCATACTTATCAAAAAGCTCTCTTAACAAAGAGACATCAGCCACCTCAAAATTAAAGATAGAGTATTCGACCTCGGTAGGCAGATGCACATCTCTATAGAGGACTTTTTCATTCCATTTAATATCGAACACGCTTTCTACACCCTGAAGATACATCGTCAACCTTTCAAGACCATAGGTAATCTCAACGGAAACAGGGAAGCACTCAAAGCCACCTACCTGCTGAAAGTAGGTAAACTGGGTGATCTCCATTCCATCAAGCCAAACTTCCCAACCAAGCCCCCAAGCACCAAGCGTAGGCGATTCCCAGTCATCCTCAACGAAGCGAATATCATGGTCTCCTGGGTATATACCCAACCTTTGCAAACTTTCGAGGTATAGGTCTTGAATGTTGTCAGGAGAGGGTTTTATCAAAACTTGGTATTGATAGTAATGCTGAAGCCTGTTTGGGTTTTCTCCGTATCTACCATCGGTTGGTCTCCTTGACGGGGCTACATAAGCGCATGCACAAGGCTTTTTCCCAAGGGCTCTTAAGAAGGTTCCTGGATGAAAGGTTCCAGCCCCGGCTTCCACATCATAGGGCTGGAGTATGACGCATCCTTTCTCAGCCCAAAATTTATTAAGTGCGGCGATTACCTTTTGAAAATACATTCCTTAGCCCTCAACAAAGACAACGCGTTCCTCTTCGGCATTTGTTCGATCAACCCAGCCCAAGGTGTAGCATTTTTCTCCACAGGCAGAAAGAAATTCCTTAATTTTTAGCTCGTCATCCTTTTTTACAATAAGAACCAGGCCAATTCCACAGTTAAACACGCGATACATTTCCTCTTCGGAAATGTTTCCTAATTCCTGAAGATATTTGAATATAGGCGGCCATTCCCAGGCTTTTTTGTTTATCACCACTTTACAGTTTTGGGGTAGGATCCTCGGTATGTTATCAACCAATCCTCCCCCTGTAATGTGGGCAATTCCCTTTATCTTTTCACCCCGGTTTAAAAGAGTAAGAATTGTCGGAACATAGATCTTAGTAGGCTTTAGAATTTCTTCCCCAAGGGGTATTCCAAGGGCTTCTGGCACATGGCTTAAGCTAAGTTTATGTTCTTCAAATAGGATCCTTCTGACCAAAGAAAACCCATTGCTGTGTAAGCCGTTTGATGCTAATCCAATGACCACATCGCCGGTTGAGATTTCAGACCCATCTATAATCCTATCTCGATCCACAATTCCTACCACAAAGCCAGCAAGATCATAATCTTTTTCCCCATACATGCCGGGCATTTCTGCGGTTTCTCCACCAAGTAGGGCACATTGAGATATTTTGCATCCTTCAGTTATTCCATCAAGGATTTCCGAAAAGGTTTTTTCGTTAAATTTACCCATGGCAATGTAGTCAAGGAAGAATAGAGGTCTTGCACCAAGGGTGATGATGTCATTTACGCACATGGCTACTAAGTCTACCCCAACGGATACATGATAATCCGCCATGATGACGATTTTTATTTTTGTTCCTACACCGTCTGTGCTGGCAACAAGGAGAGGGTTGGCACAGCAGGAAAGATCAAGAGAATACAGGCCAGCAAAGGCTCCAATCCCGCCTATAACCCCTTTTTGGGGAAGCTGGGCAACTTTTTCTTTAACAATCTCCACAAGCCGATTTGCGGCCTCTAAATCAACCCCCGCAGACTTGTATCTTTCAGCTTTTGGGTTCATCTTTTCTCCTTAGGAAAGATCTTGTAAGACTTATCTAAAAGGCTAAATTATATAAGACTTTTTAGTAATAGCAATAGTAAACCTCTACCTTGTCCTGCCAAGCGGTAGCGAGGCATGCCTCACTTCGTTTGGGACGGCGTCCACAGGGATGTCTTCCCGAGGCACGTAAGTGCCGAGGGACACCTCGCTTCGCTCGGGGCGACAAAAAAAGTAGGCTCGGGGCGACAAATAGGAGGCTGACCTATGGCTAAAGAAGTTAAAAAATTCCCAAGGCTCCTAAGCCCAGATGAAAGAGAAGCTGTTCTTTCATTTTTAGAAAAAAGATTTGGACTTTCTCCTTCTCTATTTGAGGACTATGAGATGTTAAGGGGAGCATCGAATTTCTGGCTCTATCCAAAGAACGCCCCTTGGGATAAGTTAAAGAATTTTAATCCAGAAACGGTTGGCTTGTTGTTTTTGAGAGAGGTTTCTCATTATTTAAAACCAACTTCAGCCTTTCTTCAGCGCTTTGGACGATGGGCAACCAAAAACATTGTCGAAATAACAAGGGAGCAATTTTACCTACTAAAGGAAAGAAAGAAGATAGGAGAAATTGTCCTTCCTATCGAGCCAGGTTATGTGATACTAAAGCATGAAAGATGGATTTTAGGTTGTGGTCTCTACATTTCAAACAAACTTTTTGCCTACATAGAAGAAAAGATATTAAAATCTGATTGATCATCTATGGCAAAAGACCTCGTAGACAAATTGAAAATCCTTTCCTAAAGGTTCTTCTGTTTCTCCAATAATTTCCCCTAATTTAACATTTTGCCCAGGGCTTACGGATAAGATGCTTAGCGCCCATACAGAAGATAAACATTTTTCGTTTTTTATTTTTAAACTCAATACACCCTGAGTAAAAGTTATTTTATCAACTATTCCTGAGATAGGAGCATAAACCTTTCTTTTTTCTTTAAGAACTATTCTGTGTTGTCCTTCCTTAGTCTTTTCAAGGGTTATTGGATTAAGTATTATACTATCCATGATTTCTACCTTTGATGTTCTATTTTCAGAAATATTTTTCTCTTTTCTTTCAGCATATATCTCTTTTAATTTTGTAAGCTTAGCATACAATAACTGTTTATTTTCTTCGGCTTTTGAAAGATTTATTTTTATATTCTGATATAAATTAAAATAATATTCCATTAATTTTTTTGTTAAATATTTGTTTGATATTCTTTCCCTTCCCAAGCTTTTTCTTTCTTTAGATTCCAAGAAAATATATAAATTAATAATTTTACTAAGCTCATTTTGGGTTTTCTTATAAAGATATTTATTATTCTTCTCTTCTTTTTTAATTTCTTTTAAATATTTATGTATAAACATTTTTTCTTTTTTGATCGTATCATCTTTTTCTTCTGAGAATAAAGATGTTGGTTCAAGAAAAAGAGGAAAAATAACAAGAACTAAAATTATTTTTCTTAACATTTTTTAGTTGATACCAAGATTAACAAAGGTTGAATAATAAAAATTTGTAAGAAAACAAGTGATAGAATTTTTAGGTCAATAGTTTTAATGTCGATGTTAAACAAACTTTCTAAAACTTTAAATTTTTCGTTTATTAAATATATCAAAAAGATTGATAAAAAAGTTGAAATTAGAATAAATAAACAAAGCACTAAAATTTTAGCTAAGTTAATTTTAAAAATAGAGCCTCCTAACAACTGAAAAGTCTTAGTTTCTTCCTCAGTTCTAAGCAGTAAAAGTTTTATCAAAATAAATGAAAGAGCAAAATAGAGAAGAAAAAAAATAAATAGAATTAGCACTAAGACAATGGAAATAAATGGTAACTTATGAGGAGAGATAGGCGGTTTTTCTATTATGTAATAAACATTGTTGAATTGCTTCAAGATTTTATCGATATCTTGTAGGTATTCATAATTTTTGATCCTATAGATAACTACCTTCGGGATCAATTTTTCGTCTAAAGTAATATTAGTGCTCTCAACCTCTTCAAAAATTTGTTTTTTTAAAGCATTTGGGTCAATTTCTTTCTTAAACTCAACGAAAGCTTGTAGATCCTTTTTTATTCTGTCGAGTAAGTTCTTATCATTTGAAAAGAGGTAAATCTCTATGTTTTGACTTTTTTTGATGAAATTTTCGATGGCTAAAGAATAGAAAGACAAGGCATAGTAGCAACTAAAGGACCAAAAGAAAATAAAAAGAGATAAGGTCAGATAATAAAAAAAATTTTTATAGAATTCGAGTTTCATGAGGGCTTTCAACATTTTGGAATCAGCTCCCCTTTATGTAGGTATACTTCTTTAGCTTCCAGTTGTTGCATGATAATCGGGTCATGAGTCGCAAGCAACACGGTTTTGCCTTTTTGGTTTAGCTCCTTTAGAATGGATAAGATTTCTTTAATGCTCAGCGGGTCGATATTACCCGTTGGTTCATCCGCTATGATGTAATCCGGGTCCTTGATGATTGCCCTTATGAAACCAACCTTCTGTTTTTCTCCCCCTGATAAGAATTTTACCTTTTTATTTGCTTTTAAGGATAGGTCAAATCGTTCGAGGTAATCATAGATTATGACCTTCGCTCGTTTTTTCGGCAAACTTATTTCGGCTAAATCAAGAGAAAGTTTGATGTTTTCATAAACTGAAAGGTCTTCGAAGAGCTTCAAGTCTTGAAAGATTATTCCCATTTTCCGTCTTATTTTTAAGAAGTCATTATAGCTTAAGGATGAGTAAGGCAGCCCTTCCCAGAATACTTCACCGTCCGTGGGCTCTTCTTCACGGTAAATTAGTTTTAAAAGGGTTGTTTTCCCAGCTCCTGTTGGTCCGGTTAAAAGCACGAATTCTCCTGGTTCAATGCTTAGGCTAATGTTGTTTAAAGCCCGAAAATAGGGAGGATAGATCTTGGTAACCCTTTCCAGGGTAATAAGCGGCATGAAAATTATTATAAGCTATAGTTGAAAAAAAGAAAATTGGTGATTTAATTTAGCAAACTAAGCACGCTCCGAGGAAGGGGTGTCCCGGAAGGGATGCTTGGTTTTATTCCACCCGGAGCGGAAGATAAAAAAACCCCATTAGGAGGTTGAACAATGAGCCACATCACCATGAAACAACTCTTAGAGGCTGGGGTTCATTTTGGTCACAAGACCAGTAGATGGAACCCCAAAATGAAGCCTTTCATCTTCGGTGAGAGGAACGGCATCCACATCATCGACCTTCAGCAAACTTTAAAGCACTTTGAGATTGCCTATGAGTTTGTGGTGAACCTTACTTCAAACGGTGGGAAAATCCTTTTTGTTGGCACCAAAAAACAAGCAAGGGATGCCATAAGAGAAGAAGCCCAAAGGTGTGGAATGCCTTATGTTGACTATCGCTGGCTTGGTGGAACGCTTACCAATTTTAGAACCATCAGGCAAAGCGTTGAAAAGTTAAAGAGGATTGAGGGATGGTTTGCTGACGGCACGATAGAGAGATTTCCTAAAAAGGAAAGGTTAAAGCTTGAACGTCTTAAGGCAAAGCTTGAGAGGAACCTTGCTGGAATAAAGGATATGGAAACCCTTCCTGATGCTCTGTATATCGTAGACCCAGTGCATGAGGAAATTGCCATCTTAGAGGCTCGCAACCTTAAGATACCTATTGTGGCAATCGTTGACACGAACTGCGACCCAGACCTAATTGATTTCATCATTCCGGGGAATGATGACGCCATAAGGGCGATAAAGCTTATCACCGGCAAGATCGCCGATGCTTGTCTTGAGGGAATTGAGCTCTACAAGGAGAAGGTTGCCGCCGAAACTGACAAGGAAGTATCCTTTGAGGAAGAGTTTCTTAAGGCCGAAGAAAAGGCAGAAGAGATCTTAAAAGAAATCTTCGAGGAAGAAGAAAAAGAGATATCTTACGAAGAAGCAGCAGAAAAGTTTTTAGCTGAATAATTTTTAAAATTTAGAGGAGGTTTGAGATATGAGCCAGATTTCGCTTGAACTCATCAAACAGTTAAGAGAAAGAACGGCTGCCGGTTTTTCCGATTGCAAGAAAGCCCTTGAAGAGGCAGGTGGGGATATTGAAAAGGCAATAGATATTTTAAGAAAAAAAGGTCTGGCTATTGCTGCCAAAAGGGCTGGCAAAGAGGCAAAAGAAGGGATAGTTGAGGCTTACATTCATGCCAACAAAAAGATAGGAGTCCTCGTTGAGATAAACTGTGAGACAGACTTTGTGGCAAGGACTGATGAGTTTAGAGAATTTGCCCACAACGTGGCCATGCAGATTGCGGCCACAAATCCTATTAGCATTACTCGTGAGGAGGTACCCACGGAGGTTCTTGAGAGGGAAAAAAGGATCTATGAAGAACAACTAAGAGAGACAGGAAAACCCGAGAATGTTATCCCTAAAATCCTTGAGGGTAAGCTTGAGAAGTTCTATAGAGAAAATGTCCTTCTTGAACAGCCCTTTATTAAGAACCCTGAGCTCACAATCCAAGACCTTTTGAATGAACTTATGTCTAAAACAGGGGAGAAGATTGTGATCCGAAGGTTTGCTAGATTTCAAGTGGGCGAATAAAAAGCATGCTTAAGTATAGACGAGCAGTGCTTAAGATCTCCGGGGAAGCTTTACTTGGCGAGGGTTTATCTATCATTGATCCAGTGCTTGTAAAGTTTCTTTGCGAGGAAGTAAGGGAAGTATTAGCCCTTGGGGCCGAGTTAGCCATAGTAGTTGGTGGGGGGAATATCTTAAGAGGAGTTAGCGCAGAGAAGGAAGGAATAGACAGAGTTAAGGCTGACCAGGCAGGCATGCTTGCAACCATGATAAACTGCCTTTTATTACAGGACCTTTTCCAAAAAAACGGCCTTCCTTCAAGGGTGCTCTCAGCCTATGAAATAAAAGGGGTTGTTGAAGGCTTCTCTAAGGATAGGGCTTTGAGTTATCTAAAACAGGGAGAGGTCCTTTTTCTTGCCTGCGGAACAGGCAATCCCTTTTTTTCAACCGACACCGCAGGAGTGCTAAGGGCGCTTGAGCTATCTGCTCAGGTTTTACTTAAAGCAACGAAAGTAGATGGCGTCTACGATAAGGACCCAAGGTTAGACCCGTCAGCAAAAAGATACGAACGCCTCACCTACGAAGAAACACTTCTACAAGGGTTAAAGGTAATGGACCTCACAGCCTTTTCTTTAGCCAAGGAGCAGAACCTTCCTATTATTGTTTTTAAATTCCCAGAAAAGGGAGCTTTAAAAAGAGCTCTAATGGGTGAACCTATTGGCACCTATGTGGGGAACTAAGAAGACCTTGGAAGGGGGTGGTAAGCTGTGAACCAACAGCTTGAGGATGTAAAAAAAAGAATGGATAAGGCTTTAAAAACTTTTAAAGAGGAGCTTTCTCATATTCGGACATCTCGGGCCTCCATTGCCTTGTTAGAGGGGATAAAGGTTGATTGTTACGGAACCAAGATGAGCATTCCCCAGATAGCCACAGTTAATGTAATAGAAGGGAAAGTTCTTGTTATACAACCCTGGGACCCAAATCTTTTAAAGGAGATTGAGAAGGCGATCCAAAAATCAGACCTTGGCTTAACCCCTACGAGCGATGGAAAAAGCCTAAAACTTGTTCTTCCACCTCTTACCGAGGAAAGAAGAAAAGAGCTCTTAAAAATTGCAGGGAAGCTTGCCGAAGAGGCAAGGATTGCAGTCAGGAACATAAGAAGGGATGTTCTGGAAAAGTTTAAGGCGGCAAAGAAGAATAAAGAGATATCCGAGGATGATTACATTCGGCTTGAGAAGGAAGTTCAAAAGATAACAGACGAGTTTATAAAAAAGATAGACCAAGCCTTAGCTGAAAAGGAAAAGGAGATCCTTACCGTTTAATGTATGACAGGCCATGAAAATGCAGAACCTTTGTCCTTGGAGAAGCTCCCTCAGCATGTGGCCATAATCATGGATGGCAACGGGAGATGGGCAAAAGCTCGGGGTCTTCCAAGGGTTTATGGTCATAGAAAGGGAGTAGAAACAGCTCGCAAAATTGTCCTTAAAAGCCAAGAAATCGGCATCAAATATCTATCACTTTTTACCTTTTCTAAAGAAAACTGGCAAAGACCGGAGGCAGAAATACAAGCCCTATTTCAACTTCTTGAAGAGTATCTCCTTAAGGAACTTCCAACCATGAAGGAAAAAGGAATTAGGCTAAGGGTGATGGGTGATAAAGAAGACCTACCGGAAAATTTGCAAGAAGTAATAGACCTTGCTGAAAAGGAGACGAGAGAAAACGAAAAGCTTAATTTGATCTTAGCTTTAAGCTATGGAGGAAGGGCTGAGATCTTGCGAGCAGCAAGAAAGTTAGCGGAAAGGATAAAAAAAGGTGACCTTCCCTCAGAAGTTATATCTGAAGAATTATTTCGGCAATTTTTTTATCTTCCTGATGTCCCTGACCCAGACCTTTTAATCAGAACCGGGGGCGAAATGAGGATTTCAAACTTTTACCTCTTTCAGCTTGCCTACACCGAGCTTTACTTTACTCCTGTGCTTTGGCCAGATTTTACAGAAGATGAGTACCTGAAAGCCCTCTTAGATTTCCAGAGGCGTGAAAGAAGGTTTGGCAAAGTTTATGAACTCTAATCTATTAAAGAGAATAGCCTCAGCGGTTGTCCTTCTTCCTCTCCTAATCTTTTTAATTTTTAAAGCCCCCTTTTTTTTGATCAAAATTCTTGTGCTTATAGTTGCTATTCTTTCTTTGAAGGAATGGAATGAACTTTTTTCCCTCCCAAAAGTTTATCTTTGGTATAGTATTTTGCTTTATTTCGGACTCTTCTGGCAAAATTTTCCCATCAATTTATTTTTGTTCTTTATTTTTTTAATTTTCTCTTTTTCATTTCATCTGTTTCGTTTTCAGGCTGAGGTTTTTGCTCGGCAATTTTTTCCCTTCTTTTTTGGGCTAAGTTATGTTTATTTTTCTTTGAGTTGTCTTACAGGAATTATCTCCGGTTTTTCTCGGGAGCATCTTTTCTATCTTTTGATGATTGTTTTTGCTAACGACACAGGCGCCTATTTTGCAGGTAAAACCTGGGGTAAAACCCCTTTCTTTGCCAGCATCTCCCCAAGAAAAACTTGGGAGGGTTTTTGGGGTGGAATAGGGCTTTCCTTTTTGGTTGGCTACCTTGTTAATCTAAAGTTTTCTCTATTCGATGTTAGAACCTATTTTCTTGTGACCTTTTTTGTTGCTCTTTCTGGGACATTGGGGGACCTTTTAGAATCAGCTGTAAAACGTTCAGTTGGGAAAAAAGATTCTGGGGCGTTGATTCCAGGGCACGGTGGGATCCTTGATAGGATTGATGGTTTGCTTTTAGCTGGTCCTATTGGCTACCTAATTTTAAAAATCTTAAGCTAAAGATGTTAAGCGTAGACTTTGCTTACGAGCTTTTAAAAAAAGAGGAGGTTCCTGAGCACATCATAAGACATTCTGAAAAAGTTGCCCTTATCTCCCTTTGTCTTGGCTCCTTTTTGAAGCATGTGAACAACCCCTTGCTTGAACTTACAGTCTTGACCGTTTCTGCTTTGCTTCATGATGTCCAAAAGATGGCAAGCTTTAAAAGCGGAGAAAATCATGCTGCCGCAGGCTATAAACATATGGCAAGCCTTGGTTATCCAAGGGTTGGCGAAATAATCTATGCGCACATCTTCCTCAAAATCCCAAAACCAGGAGAGACAATCAAAGAAGAGGAAATTGTTTTTTATGCCGACAAGAGGGTAAAGCACGATACCATCGTAAGCTTAAAGGAACGCTTTTCTGACCTACGGGAAAGGTATGGAAGGAAATTAAAGGCCATAATCCGAATGAGGCTTTTTGAGGAGATGACCATACTTCTTGAAAAGAGGCTCTTCAAAGGACTTCCTTTTAGTCCTTCTGATGTCACCAAACTAAACAATGTCAAGGAGGTCCGGGATGTCCTCAAAAACTGTCTTGAGAGTAGCCCTGATTGCTGGTGGGACTTCCTCAGAGCGTGAAGTTTCTCTAAAGGGGGCAAGAGCCGTTGAGAAGGCTCTTAGGGAGCTTGGTCATAAAGTGGAATTTTTTGACCCCGCAACAGACCTCTTGAAGCTTGCTCAAAGGGCAGGGGAGTTTGATGCTGCCTTTTTGGTGCTTCATGGCAAGGGGGGTGAGGATGGAACCATACAGGGTTTTCTTGAGCTCTTAGGGCTTCCCTATCAAGGAGCTGGAGTTTTAGGTAGTGCCCTTGCTATGCATAAAGGTTTGAGCAAAAAGCTGTATCAGTTGGCTTGGGTGCCTGTCCCTCGAGGTGAAACCTTCCATAAAGGTCATGCTTCGTCAAAGGAAATGGTCAAGCACGCTAAATGGCTTGGCTTTCCTTTGGTTGTTAAGCCTGCTACCCACGGCTCAAGCGTGGGAATGAGCCTCGTTGAGAACGAAAAAGAACTTTTCAAGGCGCTTGACCTTGCCTTTAGCTACGATGATGAGGTTTTGATAGAAGAATACATTCAGGGTAGAGAAATTACCGGAGGAATACTTGAGGAAAAGCCACTCCCTCTTGTCGAAATTATTCCAAAAGGAAGTAAATACTTTGACTACGAAACAAAGTATACTCCTGGCAAGGCTGAAGAGGTATGCCCAGCCCCTCTTGACGAAAAATTAACTGAGAAGGGCAAAAATTACGCTCTTATAGCTCATAAGGTTTTAAAGCTAAGACATTATAGTCGAACGGATATGATCTTGAAAGACGATGAATTCTTTGTGCTTGAGACAAACACCATCCCAGGGATGACAGAAACAAGCCTTCTTCCTTTAGCGGCAAAAGTGGCTGGCTTATCTTTTAAAGACCTTGTGCAAAAGCTTTTAGAATTTGCGCTTAAGAAGAGCTAAGCTTGATAGAAGCCCTGTTTAATCTTTTGCCCTTCAACCCCAAGATAGATAGCAGACTCAAGAAATAGGTTTTTTAGGGCTCCCTCCGATAAGCTCTCCGCTATTTTTTCCATCTCAAAAGCCTGAGAAAGAAGAAAATCGGCTAAAGTTTGAGAGGAGGAAAAGTTTAACGGAGTTTTGGCGATTTTATTCAAAAGGTCAAGAGAAAATTCAAGGCGTTCTGCCAAATACTTTACCTTTTCTCCCTCCGTTTGTTTTAGGTTTTCTAAGCTTTCAAGCTCTTTTATGGCTTCCTTAAGATAATCTTCGAAGACCTTCGAATCTTTCTTGACAATTATTTCCGTTATGATACGATTAAAATCAATTAAATTTTTGGGGTCAATCTTCATGAGGCTCACCTCTTCATCCTTGTTTAATACTCTTATCGGTAAAAGTAAAGATAAATTTAAAACTTTCAAGGGGTTAGCTCTTCTTTTATTGATTGCCACCTCATTCTATGGATGTGGGTGGGTTCTTGTTGGGGGTGGTGTTTATGAAGGATATAAAGTAGGGACAGACCCAAGGTCAGTTGGAACACAGCTTGATGATGCGGTAATCACGGCTAAGGTTAAGGCAAAGCTTATAGAAGACCCAATTACCAAAGCAAGAAAGATCGATGTTGACACGGTAAAAGGAGTTGTCACTCTCACCGGTTTAGTTGATTCCGAGGAAGAGGTTAAGCGGGCTATTCAGATTGCCTCCTCAGTAACCGGGGTAAATAAGGTGGTAAACAATTTAAGGGTAGGGGAGAGGAGTTTTACTCAGTATCTATCAGATAAAGAGATTACCGCAAGGATTAAAGCAAAACTTATTGCGGACCCTGAGCTCAAAGCTCTTAGCATAGATGTGGACACGGTGAACGGGGTTGTGACCCTTACTGGCGTAGTTGAGAGCGAAGCTCAAAAAGAGCGTGCAGTTTCCCACGCAAAATCTGTTCCTGGTGTCAAGTCTGTAGTAGTAAACCTTCACGTTAAAAAAAGATAACTTTTACTCATAAAACTTCCCCTGATATAGTTCCCTCTGTTCTAAGCATTGATTAATGGACTTTAGAACTTCTGCCTTTTTTAATAGCCAATCCGGGGCTACCAATTCATCTCTTGGGGGGTCAGAGGTTAAACGATGGACCACCGTCTCCGGTGGTAGAAGAGCAAGGCTCTCAGCTACAAGAGCTGCGTATTCTTCAAGGGTTAGCGGTTGGTATTCCCCTTTAAGATAGAGCCTCTCCATGGGTGTTTGTTTAACGATGTAAAGGGCATGAAATTTTATGCCATCTATCCTTAAGGAGCTTAGAGCTTTAACTGTTTCGAGCATCATCTCCTTAGTTTCCCTTGGGAGACCGAAGATGATGTGGACCACAACCGGTAATCCTTTGGACTTTAGGAGGTGGTAAGCCCTTAGAAAATCTTTGTAGGTATGCCCTCGGTTGATGTATCTTAAAGTTTCGTCGTGGATGCTCTGAAGACCAAGCTCAACCCAAACATAATAGCCCTCGTCCTGATACTTTTTGATAAGGTTTGCCCGTTCTTCGTCAACGCAATCTGGTCTTGTGCCGATAGCCAATCCTACGATATCCTTATCTAAGTGGGCAAGGCTGTAAAGCTCATCTAAGAACTCAAGGGGAGCGTAGGTATTAGAAAAGGACTGAAGATAAAGGATAAATTTTTTATAGCCCTTGGCTCTAAATTTTTCTATGAATTTTTTTACCTGTTCTTCAGGAGTTAAAATCTTTGCCAAACCGGTCCCAGAACCTTTGGAGTCGCAGTAGATGCATCCTCCAAAACCAAGGGTTCCATCCCGATTTGGGCAGGTTAGCCCTCCGTCTATGGGTATCTTTTTTACCTTTTCTCCAAAATATTCTTTTAGGTGTTTGTTTAGGCTATGGTATCTTTCCATGCTTTTAATTATAATGCATCCTGAAGGGCTACTCCATAGCCAAAATTTTCTTCTTGATTTATAATTAATTTTGATGAAGTTTCTTGAAACCTTTGATGTCATCGTTATCGGGGCTGGTCACGCTGGGATTGAGGCTTGTTTAGCCTCTGCTCGTCTTGGATGTAAGACCCTTCTTTTAACCATCAACCTTGAGAGAATAGGGGCGATGAGTTGTAATCCGTCTATAGGGGGGATAGGGAAGGGGCATTTAGTCAAGGAGATAGATGCCCTTGGCGGTGAGATGGCGCTTGCCATTGACGAGACGGGCATTCAATTTAAAAAGCTAAACACTAAAAAAGGTCCTGCGGTTCGAGCAACGAGAGCTCAGGCAGACAGGTTCAAGTACCAGGAAAGGATGAAACGCCTCCTCGAAAGGGTTGAAAACCTCTTTATAAGGCAAGCCTCTGTTTCTAATCTTATTGTCAAGGACGGAAGGGTCTACGGTGTTAGAACGCGAACGGGTGAGGAATATGGGGCAAAGGCTGTAGTCATAGCTACAGGAACCTTTCTAAAAGGGCTTATCCACATCGGGCTTGAGAGCTTCCCAGCAGGAAGGCTTGGGGACCCTCCCTCAAACAGGCTCCCCCAAAACTTAAAAGAGCTTGGCTTTGAGATGGGAAGGCTCAAAACCGGGACCTGCCCTCGGCTTGATGGAAGGACGGTTGATTATTCAAGGCTTGAAATTCAATGGGGTGATTATCCTACACCTCTTCTTTCTTTCAAAAATAGAGTTAAAAGACCACCTCTTCCACAAATTCCTTGCTTCATTACCTATACCACCGAGAAAACTCATGAAATCATTCTAAAGTCTTTAGATAGGTCGCCCCTTTTTACCGGTAGAATAAAGTCAAGAGGGGTGAGATATTGCCCTTCAATTGAAGACAAGGTCTTTCGTTTCCCCGATAAGGAAAGGCATCAGGTTTTCCTTGAGCCAGAGGGATTAGACACTGTCGAAGTATATCCAAACGGCATAAGCAACAGTTTGCACGTTGATGTTCAGATTGAACTTGTTCGAAGTATTCCTGGTTTAGAAAAGGCGGTTATTCTTAGGCCAGGGTATGGTATTGAGTACGACTTTGTTTTTCCAGACCAACTAAAACATACCTTAGAAACAAAGCTCATCAATGGGCTTTTTTTAGCAGGACAGATAAACGGAACGACAGGCTATGAAGAGGCAGCAGCTCAGGGTATAGTTGCCGGAATAAACGCTCCCCTTTTAGCTAAGGAGGAAGAGCCCTTGATCATCGACCGTTCCCAAGCTTACATCGGAGTGTTAATTGACGACCTTGTTACAAAAGGAACGGATGAGCCATACAGGATGTTCACCTCAAGAGCGGAGTATCGTTTGCTTTTAAGGGAGGGGAACGCAGACTTTAGATTAACCCCCATAGGAAGGAAAATAGGACTTGTGGATGATGAGCGCTGGGAGTTCTATCTTGAGAGGAAAAGGCAATATGACTTAGCAATGAAGGTGATAAATGAAACCAAAATTAGCGCAGATAGAATTAACCCTTATCTTGAAAGCAAAGGCTCAACTCCAATCACTGGTAGCCAGAGGATAGTTGAACTTTTGCGCAGACCTGAGGTTGAGTTTAACTTTTTTAAAGAGTTCATAGAAGAATTAAAAAACCTTCCTGATGATGTCTTAGAGGAGGTTGAAGTTGAGATAAAGTATAGCGGATATATTGAGCGCCAACTTAAGGAGGTTGAGAAGTTTAAAAAGCTTGAAAATCTTGCCTTACCCGAAGACCTCGATTACTCTCAAGTTGCGGGCTTATCAAGAGAGATGGTGGAAAAGTTTAGCAAGATTAGACCAAAATCCTTGGGGCAAGCTATGAGGATTCCAGGGGTAACGCCCGCTGCTATCTCAGCACTTCAGGTTCATTTAAAAAAGATTGGCTACCGGATAAGCTATGAGCCTTAAAGATACCCTTGGTTATAACTATTTAAAAAACACAATTCTAACCCTTCGAAGCATCTTTAGAAGAGAAAAGGATATTGCTCCCGCCGCACCTTTTAAAGAATATCCGAATGCGCCTCGAGTTAAGTTAGAGATAGAAGATTTCCCTGAAACAGCAAGTTTATTTCAAATCCTTGCTGAAAGAAGAAGTAAAAGAAACTATCGCCGGCTTGAGATTAGCAAAGAAGAGATTTCTCTTCTTTGTTTTGCTACCCAAGGTGTTACTGCTATTGCAGGAAGTTATCTTTTAAGGACTGCTCCCTCAGCAGGAGCCCTCTATCCTATCGAAACCTATCTTGCCGTTAATTTTTCATCTGAGATTGCTCCTGGATTATACCACCTTAACATTAGAGAATTTTCCCTTGAGAGGTTAGCTGAAGGCTACTTTGGGGAGATATTAAAAGAGATCGCCCTTGGTCAAGCCTTTTTGTCTACGGCAAGCGTGGTGTTTATTTGGTCAGCTGTCTTAAGAAGAACTATGTCTAAATACGGAGAACGGGGGTTAAGGTATGTATTCCTTGATTGCGGCCATATCTGTCAAAACTTACTCCTTGCTTGCACTGCCCTTGGGCTAAAAGCTTGCCCAGTTGGAGCTTTCTTTGACGAAGACTTAAACGACCTTCTTCATCTCGACGGTGAAGAAGAAACAGTTATTTATCTTGCCACCGTTGGAAGATAGGGACTATACCTTCATAGCTTGCTTTTTTGAAAAAAGTATTTATAATATTGAGGATATTTGCTATAGAAAAATGCATCATTTTAAAAAATTACGAAAGAGTAAATAAATTTTTAAAAATAGATAAAAATTAGCCACAATCGAAGAAAATTTCCGTGATTTAATCCTTGAAAAAATTTTTATTATTTAAAAAAATTCTTTCCTTGTCGATAAGATACAAGGCAAGCTTGGAAAAGATTTGAGAAATCTTATTTTTATATTAAACCTTAAAAAGGGGTGAGATGAGGTAATGGCAAACAAGGAGTTGCAGGAGAAGATCGTTGAGCTCGGCAAATCTGGACGTTTAACCTACGACCTTTTAAACCAGATGCTGCCTGAGGATTATAGCGACCCTGATAAGATGGAAGAGATCTTTGACCTTCTTGAGAGCCATGGTATTGAGCTAAAGGAGCTCGACCCATACGAAAGAGAAGAATACATTGAAAAACGCGTCCAGGACAAAATAAAGGAGCTTACTACCTATTCTGAAGGTGTTTTGGAGGAGGAAGAGGAGGGGTATGCTGAGCCTGGTAGTGAGGAACTTCTCTCCATTTATCTTAAGGAGATGGGAAAGTATGAACTTTTAACGCCTGAAAGAGAAGAGGAGCTCTCCAGGCAGATAAGAAGTGGGTTTGAAATTATCGTTACCTTAATACTTCAAAGCAAGGTTAACCTTCCAGAGGTCGTTGAAGCGAAAAGACAGATCGAGGAATGGAAAAAAAGAGACCCAAACCTAAAACCAAAGAAGAGCTATGTAAACTACTTTGAAAGGCTTTTAGAAACTTGTTCATCAAAGTATGAGAAAAACAAACAGGCTCGCACGCTATGCGATAAAGTAAAGAAGTGCATAGCCCAGATTGAGAGGGCCAAGGATGAGATGGTCAAGGCTAACCTTCGTCTTGTCGTCTCTATCGCTAAAAAATACACTAAACAAGGTTTACCCCTTGCGGACCTTATTCAGGAGGGGAACCTTGGTTTAATGAGGGCAGTCTATAGGTTTGACTATCGAAAGGGAAATAAGTTTAGCACCTATGCCTCTTGGTGGATTAGGCAAAGCATAACGAGGGCTATTCTTGATAAGACGCGCACTATAAGATTACCTGTCCACTTCTTAGAGTTAAGAAACTATGTCTTTAAAACTTTCTATGAGATGACTAAAGAACTTGGGAGAGAGCCAACTCCAGAGGAACTTTCAGAAAGAACCGGTGTCCCTTACGAGAAGATCCTTTCTATCTTTGAAACTGCAAAAGACCCTATCTCCTTAGAAACTCCGATTGGGGACGAGGAAAGCACCCTTGGTAATTTCATAGAGAACAAAAAGAGCCCTTCTTCTTACGAAGTCACAAGAAAAAGAGATGTGTCGGAGAAGATAAAGAAATTTCTTTCAACCCTTTCTCCAAGAGAGGAAAAAATAATTCGTATGAGGTTTGGTCTCGGCGAGTATGAAGTCTATACTTTAGAAGAAATTGGCATTATCTTCAAAGTTAGCAGAGAAAGGATTAGGCAGATAGAGAAAAAAGCCTTAGCTAAGATGAGACAGCTTGCTCAAAAAGAAGGCTTTGAGCTAAAAGAATAAGGCGTTAGAGAGATTTCTACTCTCCAGTCACCACAAGGTGTAAGCCGAGGGGGCTTAATTAAGTTAACATAAGGACAAGCAGCTGCTCGCCCATTACAAACTTTCCGGTTGGCTTTTGGGAGGCGTTAGCACTCTTTCAATGTGACATTTCAAAATAAAGTTTTCTGTTTAGCCTTGGGTTTAGGTTTTTCTAATATTTTGACTGAAAAGTTTAAAAAGAAATGAGAAGTTTGCTCAAAGCTTCTTCCGTAGGCTCTTCTTCCCTTTTGAACAAATAAGTAAAACTTATCTTTAGCCCTGGTTAGAGCGACAAACACAGTTCTTTTTTCTTCGTCTAAATCAAAATCTCTAAATATGGTTAAAGGTATGAGGTCCTCTTCTGCCCCGACTAAGATTACAATCTTTGCTTCAAGCCCTTTGCTTGCATGAATAGTCATAAGCTTGATCCCCTGCCTTGCGGGTAGAACCAAATCAGGTTCTTTAAGGTTTGAAAGATAGGCTAAAAATTTTTCTTTATCCCTTTCAAATAGCTCATACAAATTAAGTAGATAGCTTTTCAACTCAGGGGATACTTCAGAAAGGGCTTGCTCAACGGAAAGATGTTGAACTCTTGGGGACTGCAGAAATTGGGAAAGTTCCTGGTAGAATTCCCTTGCTTCCTCCTCAGGAAGGCTTACAGGAAAGCCCTCTTGAAGGAGCCATTCTTTCATAGGAGCTAAAAGAACCCTCAAGCGAGAAAGTATAAAGATATCATCAGGCGAGACCTGATTTATTTGGGCAGACTCAAGAGTTAGACCCCCAAGGTTTTCTTTGATTATCCTTGAGAGCTTTTCCTTTTCCTGAAATTCATCATAGCTTAAAAAACCTAAAACCTCTCCTCCTGAGGCAGTGCTTCTTAACCTTGGTGAGGACCAAGGGGAGGCTTTAAAATTTTCGGCAAAGTTTAGAATAGCTTCCCGACAACGAAAACTTTGGGTAAGATAGCAAATCTTAAGGGCAGGCTTAGCCTTTTCTAAGAATGTTTTTAGCTTTTCTGGATTTGCTCCTCTAAAACCGTAGATGGATTGGTTTGGGTCGCCAAAAAACACCCAGGTTGCGGGCGTGAGCATCTCTAAAAGAGGAAAAAGGTCTTGGGCGAGGTCCTGAAATTCATCCACGATAACATAGGAGTCTTTAAAGTTAAAGCCTTCAAGCGTGCTTGCCTTACAAACTAAAAAATCAAATTCATAAAGCCCATTCTTTTCAAGATAATCATAGTAAATTCTTTTTAACTCATCCTTTGATAGGGGGGCTTTTACTCCTGGGAAGAGTTTTTTTAATATCTCGTCCCTTTCCTTTTCTGAAATAACGGTGGGAGGCTTTCCATCCTTATCCATTATCAGGTCGTAGGCTAAACCATGGAAGGTATCAACTTTTAACCCTTTTAAGCCGAGTTCTTCAAGTCTCTTTCTTAGTTCCAAGCTTGCCTTAACAGAAAAGGTTAAAAGATAGATTTTTTCTGGTGAAACGCCCTCCTCAAGAAGCCTTAGCACCTTTGCCACAAGCGTTCTTGTTTTACCGCTTCCAGGACCAGCAATGACCAAAAGGTCTCCCGGAGTAGATAGGACAAGCTTCTGTTCTTCAGATAAAGAATCAAACATCCTTCATACCCTCTAAGATTTTAAAACATTCAGCCACAAAATAGATTGAACCAGAGATTACTATGCCTAAGAAAGGGCTAACAAGGGCTTTTTCTAAGGCAAGCTCTGGATTTTCAAAAAAGCTCACCTTATCTTTATTTGAAAGCCTCTCTTGCCATTCTGAAATCGTAACGACCCGTCTTGTTGATGGAAATTCGCAGATAAAAACCTCATCAAAAAGGTCCTCGAGGATTTCAAAAAGCCTATGAAAGGGTTTGGTGCCGTCTTCGTTCGTGGCTCCAAGAAGTAAAAGCTTGTAACTTCCCTCTCCTTCGGCTAAGAGGTTTTCTCTTAAAGCTAAAGCTCCCTCTTCGTTGTGAGCGCAGTCAAAAAGAAAATCTTTCCTGAAAAACCTTTGTTTTTGGTATCTTAAAGGCCAGATAACATTTTGTAAGGCTTCTTTAATCTTTTCTTCGTCCCAGGGCAAAATACCTTTATCTGAAAGTATTTCTGTAGCTTTTAAGGCTAAACCAAGGTTATAACCTTGATAATAGCCCTTAAGATTAAGAAAAATCCCTTCAACTTTATTTTTTCCTAAGTATGTCCAGGCGCTTCCACAGGGTATAGTTTTGAAATCCCTACCCCAAAGGTAGGCGGGTGAGTTTAGCCTTTTTGCCCTATCGAGGATGACCTGCTTTGCTTGCTCTTCCATTCTCCCCACAACAACCGGTCTTTCCCTTTTGATAATGCAAACCTTCTCAAAGGCAATCTTCTCCATAGTATCGCCTAAATACCTCATGTGGTCAAAGCCGATGGAGGTAATGATCGAGACTTCTGGTTTTATCAGATTTGTCGCATCAAGCCTTCCACCCATCCCGCACTCTATGATAGCTATATCAACTTTTTCCTCGGCAAAGATAAAAAAGGCAAGGGCGGTTGTCAACTCAAAGTAGGTTGCTGGAAGGCTCCCTAAGGTTTCCTTCAATACCTTTAAACCGTCTAAAAGTTGCTCGTCAGAGATAGGCTGTTTGTTAATTCGGAACCTTTCGTTTAGTTTAAAAAGATGAGGAGAGGTGTAAAGCCCAACCTTGAAACTAAGGGCCTGAGCAATGCTTTCAAGCATGGCTGAGGTTGACCCTTTGCCGTTTGTCCCAGCAATATGAACTGTTAAATACCTATTCTGGGGGTTGTCAAGCTTTTTAAGCAACTTTTGAATTCGGTATAGACCCGGTTTTATTCCATGAAATTCAAAGGTTGAAAGCCATTTTAAATAAGAATTAAGTTCTTCCATGGGTTATGCTTAGCACAACAAGAGCTGAATAACCAACATAAGCTAATCCAGAAAGGAGAAGGAGAGGAATTGGGAGGCGTTTATAACGGGAGACATAACCCCAATATACAAAGATTAAGCCTATAGCAATTATAGCAGAAAGCAAACCTAAACCCTCAATCTTCCAAGAAGTAAAGATAAGACCTACGGAAACCGGGAAGGTTGACTGAAAGACCATGGCTCCGCTGATATTCCCCAAGGCAAGGATATCTCTTTTTCTTAAGGACCAGAGGAAGCTATTAAACTTTTCCGGAAGCTCTGTGGCAATAGGAGCGATGAGGAGAGAAAAGAGAAGGGGGTCTAAACCGAATTTAATAGAAATCTTTTCCAAAGCTTCAACAAACATATGGGCACCCTTTACCAAGATAAGAACCGCGATTACAGCCTGAAGAAGGCTTAAGAACTTTTCAGTACTTTCTCCAACCTTAAAGGAAAGCTTCTTAAAGATTCTCGATAGATAAAGGTCTTCATGGGCTTCTACTTCAAGACTATCTGCTCTGAAGGTCTGATAGATATAGCCTGTATAAAACAAAATTAATAGAAAAGCAAGGATATAATGCGCAGGTTTATTATCGGTGAAGAATACTCCTCCTGCTATGGCTAAACTGTAGCTCAGGAGAAAGAAGGAAAAATCCCTTCTAAAGGTGTTTTCTTCGATATGGATTTCCAAATTTCTTTTTCTTTGTAAAAAGCTTATCAAGGCTCCGAGCCCAACCATGCAAATTCCAATGGTAGATAGCATAAAAGGAGCACCAAGGATCGCTCCCACTCCTATTTGGGCTCCGCCCTCACCTTTATAGAGTAGAATAGCTACAAGGGGGATTATGGTTTCAGGAAGGGCTGTCCCGACAGCAGCAAGGATGCTTCCAACTACGGCCTGCGAAAGAGATAACCTTTCTCCAAAGACCTCAACGCCGTTGGTAAACAATTCAGCGCAGACTAAGATAACTAAAAGACTTAAAACCAAGCTTACATATTCCATTTTTAGGCTTTCACCACGCAGACAGGGACTTTTGATGTTCGAAGAATGTGCTTAGAAAAGGAACCGAGCCCTTGGATAAGCGTTTCTCCCTTTCTTCCCATTAAAATCACCTCAAAACCCTGGTTAACCATCCTATCAAGGTCCTGAAGATTATCTATCTTAAGGACAACGATGTCTTCAAGGATTTTGTCTGTTTGGGTAAGCCCTCTTTCAATATTTTTTGTAATCGACCTCTCTATAGTTTCATGAAGGGTAATTTCATCAACGCTTGCCAGATGTTTAGTGAAATAAAAATTTAACACTGTCAACTTGGCGCAAGTTTTAAAAGCCCAATCAGCCGCTAACTTTAAAGCTAAGGTCGCATCCTGTGATTGGTCAAAAAAACAAAGGATCCTTTTAAGGTTTGTGAGTGGTTTTTCTTTTACAGCTAAAAAGGTAAGCTCAAGTCTTTCTAAAAGCTTTTCTGCTAAGGGAACTGTAAAAAGATGAGGTTTGTATCCTATGATCAGAAGCTCAGGGGAGAGGGTGTGCAAAAACCGTTCAAGGTTTGCCCATCTCTCCCCAAAAGCTAAAGTCTTTTCAACCTTTTCTCGGTTAAGATTAGCGCTTTCTATAAGTCTATTAAGGTCCTCTTCGACCTTTTTGAACTCAAACTTTAAGTATGGTAGAACATAGGCTGGTGCGGTTAAAGCCTCCTCGATAATATGGAAAAGGATTAATTTGTTTTCTTGATAGATATGTGTTAGTAAAAATTTAGAAGTTTCGATCACAGCGTAGGCTAATTCATCAAAATCAAGGAAAAGAACCAAGGGTTTGGGCATAGAGCTCGCTTATCGTTTCCAGTAGACTCTGACGAGTTTATCTCCCTTTGACCAACGGAATTCAAGGTCACCCTTGTAGGCTCTATAAAGGGCTCTGCCAAGTCTTTGAGCTAAGTGGTCGGTCGTGGTTTCAATGATGGTGGTTTCGCCGTCATCTATGATGTTGATTATCTGGTGAAGTGGATTTAGACCGCGTGCCTTTTCCACCTCGTTGTTTATAAGCCTCATGATATCATCACGATGGGTTTTCCAGAATTCACCCGAGATGTAAAGATACCCCATGGCATAGCTTTCGAGGGCCTTTCTACAACCTGGGCAAAGGAGTTTAGGAACATTTTCTGCCTCTAAGAGCTCTTCTGCTAACTCTTCATCCATGAACCATCTTTTGTCTTTAAAAACTGATTTACAGCGTGGACAAACCGCCTCTCCTGCTGGTGCTTCCTTCATCGCGTAAGGATCTTCCGTGGTCTCAAACTCCCAGGTATGCTTAAGCCACCTATCCCCCTTTTTTGCCATTCAATCCTCCCGATAATAAGATTTTATTTTTTAATTTTAAACGAAAATTAAAGGGTTGTCAAAAATCGCTATCCTCTTTTTTGTCACAAGAAACCTTCCTTTAGATTATCCAGAAACTTCTTTTTTGTCGCCTTAAGAATAGGGGATGCCTCATGTAACTCGATAGGACATGGTGGAGGATATCTCTCCGAGTCCCCTTTTTGTCGCCCAGAGGCGTAAGCCAAGATGTCTCCAAGGGACTTTTCGTTACGCTCGAAACCCTACTGCGCTTTAACATCACATTTTAAGGTTCGGTTCTCAAAGGTGCAGACTGCTTGGTAGAGATTGATGTTTTCTATCTTTCCGATAATAGTTCCGTTAGCTACATGACCTGATTGACTGCAGGTAAGCGTTCCGTTGAAAATTATGCTATAGTTTCCAGGAGGGGGTTGGGTGTTGTTGTTGCAAATGTTTCTTGCCGTGCTACAGGTTGAGAGGTCAATAGTTTCGTTAAATTCTCCTCGGTATTCGGCGCAGAAGCTTGCAAGCCCAAGGGCGCATCCTCTCACGCTTGGCAAGGCATAGCTTGCAACCACGGCTTTCTGACGAAATTTTTGATAGTTTGCTATGGCTAAGCTTGCAAGGAGGGCGATGATGCCGATAACGATCATCAGCTCAAGCAGGGTAAATCCCTTAGAAGGATAAGGCATAAAGCTAAAGGGGGCGGATCCCCCTTTTTTGTTTATTATTTCACCGTCTGTAGGATATTTAGCCAAAAAAATTAGAACCTAATACCCAGTCATTTATTTTATTGTGCACTTGGAAGCATTAGCACTAACTTCACACACAGCTGTATAATCAGTCACTCCTGACAGGGTGGCATTAAGGGCAACATTTCCGCTTACAGAGCCATCGTTTGCGCAAGCGAAGTCAGAAGGAGTGGTGAGAGTTACATCTCCACCTGGTGTACTAACAGTAGTAGAATTACAGTTTGCTAAAGAAGAAAAGGCATTTCCTGTCGTATTAGGATTTTCTACGCAATAAGCGATTACATCCATAGCACAACCTCTTACAACAGGTAAAGCATAGCTTGATACCTTTGACTTCCTCTGATACTTCAGATACTGGGGAATAGCGATGCTGGCAAGGATGGCAATGATGGCGATAACAATCATCAACTCAACTAAAGTAAAACCTGAGGACCTACCTGCTAACCTTCTCATATCGCACCTCCATCAAGAATTTATTGTATGTTATTATCGGATAAGTTTAAAAAAAAGTCAAGGGGTAATTTAGAGGACCTCAAAAAGACACTTAGCATGAATTCATGAACATAGCAAGGGATCCCCTCGGTTTGCGCCTCAGGGAGACCCCTCCCTCCTTGTCGGGGAGCCCCCTCCTTGTCATTTCGAGCATAGCGAGAAATCTCTTTCCTTGGCAAGGGGACGACTAAAAAAGGAGACCCATCGGATGAGAGGGAGGGATGTGACCCCTCGCTTCGCCCGGGGCGACAAGTGAGGGAACCTCCGAGAACCCAACCCCTCTAAGCTTCAGCTTTGATTTCCTTTGCCTTGGCAATGATCTTTTCGGCGATGAATGGTGGGGCTTCCTCGTAATGGGAAAACCTGCTCTTAAAGTAGCCTCGTCCGCCGGTAATCCCGTTTAAAGAAAGCACATACTCAAGCATTTCAGCAAGTGGGGCAAGGGCTCGGACCTTCGTTACATTTCCTTCCTTATCGATGCTAAGGACTCTGCCTCTTCTTGAGTTTAAATCACCTACCACATCTCCCACGGTCTCATCGGGCACATAGATTTCGTATTCATAGTAAGGCTCAAGGAGGACTGGGTTTGCCTGCTCCAAAGCCTTCTTAAAGCAATGGAAGGCGGCGATCTTAAAGGCAAGGTCAGAGGAATCAACCTCATGGGATTTTCCGTCGTAGAACTGAACCTTTACATCAACCACAGGATAGCCGGCAAGAAGCCCCTTTTCCATGGCCTCCCTTACGCCCTTTTCTACAGCAGGGACAAAGTTCCGGGGAACGTTCATACCTGACAGCGTTTCCACAAACTCAAAGCCCTTTCCTCGCTCTAACGGAAAGACATGGAAATGAACCTCGGCAAATTGTCCTCTTCCTCCAGTCTGCTTCTTATGACGATAGATGACTGCCTGGACCGGTTTTTTAATCGTCTCTCGGTATGGCACGGTAGGGGTCTTTGTCTTTACCTTAACCACGTATTTATCCTTCAAAACCTTTATGGCATGCTCTAAGTGAATTTGACCAAGGCCACCGATGAGGAGCTCCCTTGTCTCCGGATGACGATAGAAGACAAGGGATGGGTCTTCTTCCTTGAGCTTGGCAATGGCTGAGCTGATCTTATCCTCATCAACCTTAGTTTCTGGGATAAGGGCAAGGTAAAGCATAGGCTCTGGCATCTCTGGCTTGGAAAGGACCTGAGAAAGCGGCTTTGTGGAAAAGGTATCCCCTGTTTGCAAGTCTTCAACCTTTGGGAGGACAATTATCTCACCCGCCTTTCCGACCTTTGTTTGCTCAAGGCTGTCTCCTTTTATGGTAAAGATCTGAGTATACTTCTCCTGCTTTCCCTCGGGAAGGAACACGCCCTGGTCTGTAGTAAGCTCACCTTTATAAAGCCTGGCAAAGGAAAGCTTCCCAGCGTAGGGGTCATATAAGGTTTTAAAAACGAAGCCCAAAGGGGTAGCATCTTTTTCTGGTTCGGCATCTTTCCCCGGTGCTAACTGATAGAGATAATGGAGAAAGAGAGGAAGATTTAATCCTGTCTGGGAAGAGCCAAAGAAAACTGGAGCTACTTTTAGGCTTATCATGCCCTCTCTTAGCCCTTCTAAAATCTCATCTGGGGAGAGCTCGCCTGTTTCTAAGTATTTTTCTATGTATTCGTCCTTTCCTTCTGCTGAAACCTCCATGAGGTTTTCCCGAAGGGTGGAGATTCTCTGTTCAGAGCCTGAAGGAAGAGTGTCAAGATAGATCAACTTTTGAGCCTCTGTTTTGAAGGCTTTTTTCTGGATCAAGTCTACGAAGCTTCCACCTTCAAAATCATAGACCACGGGGGTTTGGATTATCTCGAGCTCATCCTGCAGGTCGCAGATGTTTTGAGCCCAGATAGATTTTTCGTGGTCTACCTTGTTTACAAAGACCATCATGTGAACTCCTTCTTTTTTTGCATGCTCAAAAAGCCGTCTTACATGGTATTTTATAGGTTGAGTGGAATCGGAAACAAGGATAGCAAGGTCAGCAACCTTAAGCGCCCACAGGACCTCTCCTACAAAGTTTTCATCCCCTGGGGTATCAAGAAGAAAGAAAGGCATGTTTTGATAATTGAAACGATAAACCCTAAGCTCTGTAGTTGGCTCAAGCTTTGGGTTTTTTATCGGCTCTCCAAGGAGCTTGCAAAGACTTTGAGCAAGCTGCGTTTTACCGGCTTGGGTTTGCCCAAGAAGAGTAATAACAATCGGTCTCATAGCACCCTCCTTTTTAGTTATCGTCTTACAATATTTTATATTTTATGAAATGTAAAAATCTGGCAAGGGGGAATTGGGGCTGTTCAAAAAAGTCCCCCACTCTACTTTGTCCTGCCGAGCGCAAGCCAAGGCATCCCTCGCTTCGTTCGGGACAGCGTCCCCTCTCACTTCGTTAGGGACGGCATCCTCACTTCGTTCGGGACGGCATCCCCAGGGAGACCCCTCGGCTTACGCCTCGGGGCGACATTTTCCACCCTTTCTTCCCAAGGCACGCAAGTGCCGAGGGACCCCTCGCTTCGCTCTGGACGACAAAAAAAGTAGCCTCGGGGCGACAACAGGTGCTTTCACAAATTTTTAAAACAGCCTCAGAGGGAATTAAGAAAATTTAGAGTTTACTGTTTTTAAGATACCTTCGCTTGTAAAACTTATTTTTTGATTTAACTTATAAATAAAATTAGCTAAAGGGGGTTAGGCATGGCTAAGGATTTTGAGGGGGCCTGGATTTGTTCCACTATAAACTGTGGTTATATCTATGTTCCCAGTAAAGGGGATAGAAAAGGTAAGATTCCCCCAGGCTCTCCTTTTGAGGAATTACCTGAGGATTGGAGATGCCCTGTTTGCGGCGCCAGCAAAAAATCATTCAGACCTATGCAGGAAGTTGAGAAGGAAAGTTCATCCTAATCCATTCGATACATGGGTTTTCCACAACAGACAGGATTGGGGGAGTTTTCTGGATACTCCTCCATACTGTTACATACCATGCATACATAACGAACCTTCCGTGTGCCCGTTTAGGGATTTGATTTAGCCTTAAGCCCCTCAACATAAAACTGGGCAGACTCGCTTACACCCGGAACAAAATGACCAAGAGGTAGAAGCATCCTGTTTTCTGTTTCACACATTCCGATAACCTTCCAAAGATGGTCGAGGTCTTTAATCTCTTCTTGAGTTTCAGGAATAAAATGGACGATAGCTCCGTCAATTTTGATTTTCATAACCACCTCCTACAAGGTTAAACTTTTTGTTTTTATAGATTAACAGTTTTTTTAATTTTGTAAAGACTTCTATCATATCGCCAAGTGTTGCAAGGGGTCTCTCGTCTTAAGGCTTAGGGAGATATTTCCCTCTGTGCCTTCCCGAGCGATAGAACCTATTAAGCAAATGCTGCGCTTTTGGAAATAGTTTTGTCACAACATTGAACTTCCTTGTTAACTTGGTAGAGGGTTGATAAAATTAGAAAAAACATTTGGAGGTGGAAATAATGGAACTTGGTGGTCAGGAGCTGCTAATTATTGGAATTTTATTTGTAATTTTATTTGGAATTTATATATTTGTTTTGGTTGACATTTTAAAAAGTGAATTTCGTGGCTATAATAAAATTATCTGGATTTTGCTTGTGTTGTTTCTACCAGCTCTCGGAACCATTCTTTATCTTTTAATCGGCAGAAAGCAAAAGGTTAAAAAATAGAGAGAGCAAAATTGCGCGAGCATAATCTAACTTTAGACCAAATCCTAAGCCGTATTGACTACGCTTACCTTAAACCCTATGGCAATGTTAAAGATTTTCTTGAATTTTTAGAAAGAGCAAGGTCTTTCCCTTTTAGAGCCATCTGTATCCCGCCTTGTTTGATAAAGAAAGCGATTGAAGATAGACTCGATAAAAGGATTGTAGGTGTTCTTGATTTCCCCTTTGCTTACTCTACCACATTGACTAAAATCGCTGCCCTTGAAGAGATGTTAAGCCTCGGTGTAGAAGAAGTGGATATACCGTTAAACATCATTTGGCTAAAATCCCAAGAACTCAAGCCCTTGAAAAGGGAGCTTTCTCTTTATAGAAGGATTGCCGAAGAATGTATCCTAAAAGGCATCATTGAAAGCCCGGTTTTGACCGATGAGGAAATTGAGTTGGCAGTAAAGCTTCTCGCTGAGGCTGGCTTTGATTATGTAAAAACCTCAACCGGCTTCTCAGGAAAAGGGACAACCTTGGAAGAGGTGAAGAAGATAAAAGAATACGCAAGAGGTCGGACTAAGATTAAAGCTTCGGGAGGAATAAGAACCTTAGACCAAGTCTTAGATTTTATCTCAGCTGGGGCAGACCTTATCGGCACATCCTACGGGTTTGAAATTGCCTTAGAAGCTTTGAAAGGAATGGAGGCTAATTCCGAAGAATTGGATTACGCTGAAGCTTATATTGATGGAGCCTGTCTTGGAAATCCTGGACCTGGGGGCTTTTCTGCCATCATAAAAGAGGGGGATAAAGAGACTGTATTGGTAGGTAACGAGCCAGAGACTACTAACAACCGCATGGAACTAAAAGCCTTAATATGCGCCCTTTCTTACTTTAAGGAACCAAAAAGGATCAAAGTTTACACCGATTCGGAATATCTCTTGAAGGGTGCAGTAGAGTGGCTACCCAAGTGGAAGGCTCAGGGCTTTAAAACATCGGAGGGAGATCCTGTGAAAAATCGAGACCTTTGGGAAGAGATAGATAGGTTGATGTTTTTTCATAAGGTCACCTTTGAAAAGGTAAAGGCTCACTCTGGAGTTTTGTTGAATGAAAAGGCTGACAGACTAGCAAAGGAGCAGGCAAAGAAATGGCAAAAAAAGCTCTTTTAGTTGGCATTACAGGAGCAAGCGGAAACATCTATGCCCTTCGGTTTTTACAAAGATTGGCAGAAATGGACCAACCTGTTGAGGTAATTTTTTCTGAGGTTGGTAAAAGGGTGTTTGAATATGAGACTAATGTTAGCGTTGAGGAAGTTTCAAAGCTTTCAAAAAAGACTTATGAACCCTCGGATTTTTTTTCTCCGCCGGCAAGCGGTTCAAGCCCTTATCTCGGGATGGTTATCATTCCTTGCAGTATGGGGACGCTTTCCGCTATTGCCAGCGGAAGCTCCTTAAACCTTATCCATCGTACAGCAGATGTCATGCTCAAAGAAATAAAGCCTTTAATCCTTGTTGTTCGAGAAACCCCTCTAAATCTTATTCATCTTGAAAACATGCTAAAGGTGGCAAGGGCTGGCGGAATAATCTATCCAGCCATGCCTTCTTTCTACGCAAAACCCAAAACCCTTGACGAGCTAATTGAGCAGTTTGTTGAACGCTTAGTTCAGTTTCTTTTTGCTCAAGAAAATCCTTATTCTTGGGAAAGATTGCTCAAAGAGGAAGAGTAGGGAGCTTCCAAAATAGACTAAGCCGCAAGCTATCGGAAAAAGATAGCCATACCTTTGATAAAAGGTTTTAAAATGCAAAGCTTTAACCTCAGCGTTTATAACTTCTTGCGTTTCAAGACCTGAATAGACTAAGACTTTTCCAAAAGGAGATACAATACCTGAGACCCCTGTGTTTGCCGCTTGAATGGCAAAGCGTCTGTTTTCAACGGCTCTTAGCTTTAGCATCTGAAAATGCTGATATGGGGCAGAGGTTTTACCAAACCAGGCGTCGTTTGTGGCAACAAAGATGAGCTCTCCACCCTGCAGAACGCGTTTTCGAGCAATCTCACTAAAGGCGCTTTCAAAGCATATTAGCGGTGTAACCTCTATCACTCTATCTTTAAGCTTAATCCTTAAGGTTTTCCCCACCCCAGGCTTTAAAACATCAGACACGACAGAAATCTTCCTTAAAAATGGAAAATACTCCCCCAAGGGTATGTATTCCCCAAAGGGAACAAGCCTTTCCTTGTCATAAATGTCGGAGATGTTTTCTCCATCCCAGACAAAAAGGGTGTTGTGAGCCCTTGGCGCTCCTTCAGCAAAGCTTGCTCGGAAGGCTCCAAAAACAAACTGAGGAAAAGAGCTTTTATCCTCTTCATAAGCTCTTATCAAAAAAGAAAGAAGCTTTGCTGACCAATCCTTTTCATAAGGGAAATAGAAAGGAAAAGCGGTTTCAGGAGTAAAAACTATATCTGGTTTGAAGGATAACGCTCTCAAAAAAAGTCTTTTGTAGACTTCAATAGATAGCTCCACCTCTTTTCTCTCCTTTAGTTCTTGAGGAATGTTGCCTTGAAGAAGGGAAACTCGAAGGGTTCTTTTTTCTTCACGAACTTTCTCTTGACAGTATTCCTCGGCAAACAACCCGTAGGCAAAAAAGCTTAAGATAAGGATGAGCAGAGGTATAGCCCTTTTAAGGCTCGGGCTTTTACTTTTTACTCCCAAAAATTTTCCAAAAAATGGTTCTAAGAGGAGAAAAAGGGTGTAGTTTGATAGAGCTGCTAAAAAGGATAGCCCGTAGACCCCCAAAAGGTCTGCTGTCTGAAGAATTAAAGGAAAGTTAGCAAGGGCTTCTCCAAGAAGTCCCCAGGGAAGCCCAGTCAAAAGTTTGCTCCTTGCATACTCAGAACCAACCCAAAGAAGGGCAAAGACTATTCCTTTTAAAAAATTAGCTTCACTAAAAAGGTTAAACCTAACAGATAGCCAAAAAAGAAGAAGAAAGTAGAGGCTTAAATAAAAACAAAGTAGAATTAAAAGAAAGATCGAAGCAAGAAGAGGAAGGGGAGAAAATTTATGCAAGGTGTAAACTATCCAGTAAAAAGTTAGCATGAAATAGGAAAGCCCAAAGAGTATAGAGGAAATCGCAACTTTTCTGAAGGAAAAGCTGTTCTTAGTTATACTTCTTAGGTAGAAAAAAAAGGGAATAAGGGAGAGAAGGGCAAGGAAAGAGAGGTTCCATTTGGGGAGGCTTAAGGCAAGTAAAGTTCCTGAGAGTATAGGGAGCAAATGGTTAGGCTTTAGGCTTAAGTTTGACAAGCTTAATCCTTCTTTCATCGGCATCTAAGATTTCTACATCAAAGGTATCAAAAGAAATTTTTGTGCCTGCTTGAGGTATACCTTTATAGTGCTCCATGATAAGACCTGCTAAGGTATGATAATCTCCTTCAAGAAATTTAAGGTTAAAGAATCTTTCAACCACCCTTAGTTTAGTCTTTCCGGGAAGTATAAAGCCGCCTTCTTCCGTCTGAGCCACGCATTGTTCTTTCACTAAAAAAACTTCATCGATAATGTCTTTAAGGAGGACAATCCCGATAAACTCTGAGTTTTCATCAACAACAAAGACCATTTCTACAGAATTCATCCTCATCTTTTCAAGGCTAGATATAATGGAAAGGCTTTTGGGTAAAGTTAAGGCTGGTCTAACATACCTAAACCAATTGAATTCTTCTAAATTAATGCCTCTAACCAAATCTTTTAAAGATACATAACCTAAGTAAATTTCCTCGGTTCCTGAATAAACTGGGAAGTAATGATGAGGGTTCATGGCAAGGATGTTTTTTACCTCTTGCCAAGTCATACCTTGTTCAAACCAAACGATATCAGGTCTTGGTAATAGAAAATCTCCAAGCTCCAATTCTTTAAGATTGATGATGTTTAACAGAAGCTCTTCTTCTACAGAGGTTATAGCCTCTTCTTCTTTTAAATCTTCAAGAAACTCTTGAAAATCCTCTTTTATCTCTTCAATGTCCTTTTTCTTGCGAAGTAAAGCTTTAAGATGCTGAAATATCTCGGAAATTTCTTTCATAGATAAGTAAATTATTAGCTAATTGTTAACATTTTTTACTGAAACCCGTTTAAAAGGTAAAAGTTCCGTGGAAAATTTTAGGCATAAAAGGAGTAATTTTTTTCCAGAAAATCGACATAGTTTTTTATGGCCCTTTCAAGCTCTATCATAGGTTTATCATAGCCTACCCTTCTAAGTTTACCAATGTCGGCTTGCGTAAAATATTGGTATTGGTTTTTAAGCTTTTCAGGCATGTCTATGTATTCAATCTGGGGAGGTAGCCTTAAGGCTGAAAAGATGGCAAGCACTAAATCCCTGAAAGACCTTGCTTTGCCAGTTCCTACATTAAAAAGTCCGTTAATTTCCGGATGGTCAAGGAAAAACAGCGTTGCTGAAACTGCATCCTTCACATAAATAAAGTCTCTTAGCTGTCCTCCGTCTGGATAGTCAGGATGATAGGATTTGAAGAGTTTTACCCTTCCGGTTTGTTTTATCTGTTCATAAGCCTTTAAGGCTACGCTCCTCATCTCGCCTTTGTGAAATTCATATTCGCCAAAAACATTAAAATACTTAAGCCCTACTATCTTGTCGAGGTATCCATTAGAATAAGCCCAAAGGTCAAAGAGTTGCTTGGAAAAACCATAGGGATTTAAGGGCTTAAGCAGAGGTATGAGCTCATGGTAATCAGAGAAACCAAGTGAGCCGTCTCCATAGGTTGCCGCAGATGAGGCATATATAAACTTTAGGCCATGCTCAAGGGAAAATAAGGCAAGCTCCTTACTGTAAAGAAAGTTTACTCTATAGAGGTAGTTTAAATCTTTGACGGTGGTGTCAGAGCAAGCACCAAGATGGATTATAGCTTTCACTTCAGAAAATTGTCCCTTTTGAATAGCAGAAAGAAAGTCATCCCTGTCAAGATAGTCTAAAAACTTTACACCAAGGAGGTTTTTCCATTTTTGCGGATTATCACCTAAATGGTCAACTATAACGACCCTTTCCTCCCCAAGCTCGTTTAAAGTTCTAACAAGGTTTGTTCCGATAAACCCAGCTCCACCCGTTACAACTATCTTAGTTTTTTTCATTTTAGCCCCACGCCTTTTGATTAATTCCTAAAGGTTAAGAAAAATGTATAGCAAGATCCCTGTTATCAAGCACATGAAAAGCACAGGGACAATGATGGCTTTTATGAAACGTCCCTCTTCCCTTCCGCTTACGCCAATCGTTGCGGCAGCGTTTGTTATCTTAGAAGGTGTGATGGCTGAGGCTATTCCCCCTCCCACAGCATGAGCGGCATAGACCCACATAAAAGCTTCAGGTCCTAAAGTTGCGTTGGTAACACCCCATTGAATCTTAGCAAAGAGAACGTTTGAAGCCGTTGTGCTTCCACCAACGAAGGTTCCTATTAAACCGATGAAAGGAACGGCAAGAGGAAAGGCGCTACCCAGAGCTTTAGCTAAAGTAGTAGTAATTATAAGGTTCATGTTAACCTGCTTAAAATACATTGAAGGCACAAGCTTTCCGTTCACAACCTCCATTCCAGACCAGGCCATGATAAAAGCTACCGCAAAAAAGAGGGAGTAAGCAAAGAAAGGACCCCAAATACGGGTAATCCAAAGTTTTAAAGCATTCTTAAACTTTTCAGAGGTTGGTTTAAGTATGGGTATAGAAAGGATGCTTACTATCATAATCCAAAACCAAACATTGGCAAGAATGTTTAGATCCTCCTTTTTATCAGCAAAAACAGGTATCACCTCCCATTCGCCTAAACAATTAGCTAAAAATTTTTTTAGGCTTGGAATGTTAACGATAGCAGAAAGAACGACGAGTATGATCAAAGGCGAGAGAGCTCTAAAGGTTTTAGCGTCAAACCTGCTTCTTTCTTCGGAAATTTCTTCTCTCTTTTTAGTTCGATAATAAAAATAAACAAAAAGCATGGTGGCAAACCCGGCAGCTATTCCGATAACCTCAACGGGTAAGACCTGAGTATAGGCAAGAATTAAAGCCGTGCAAGAAAGAACAAGACCTGATAACACGCCAGGCACGAACTCCTTTTTAAGAGCCTCTTTACCACCTACACTCCAAAGCATAAGAAGGGCAAAGAGGATTGAGATGACGGGTAAAAATAAGGTAATTTTTAGAGTGTAATCCCAGATAAACTGGTTAAGGTCAAGTATATTAGGGGGTTTAATACCAAGGTCAACGAAGGCAACCTTTGCTGGCAGGGTGATGGGGATAGAAAAGAGGGCAAAGGATGTCAAGGGGTCATAGCAAAGTATGCTTATAGCTATGGCTGAGAAGGCGCTAAAACCAAGAAGCCTAAAGATGGGAGGAAACATGGCTGGGGTCACCATGCCGAGAGAGGTGGAGAGAGACCCAAACCCCATCCCCAAAAATAGGGTTTGTTCAATCTTATCTTTCGTAATACCTCTAACATACGAGATCAAGGTTCTCAAGGCTGAGGTCTCCCTCATAAGGAAGATAAGGAACATTGTCCAGATGACCGCAAGCGTAATACCGAAGGCTTTGATAAAACCTATGGCAGTTGCTCCAAGGATTACCTCTAAAGGTGTTTTAAAATAGGTTGTAGCAAAAAGGACGGATAGCCCCCATCCTAAAAATGCAACGAAGGTTCCTGAACGGTAAAAGACGACCATGCCTATTAAAACCACAAAAATTGGAAGTATAGCGAGAATGAAATCCATAGCTCACCCCCCTCACTTTTTAAAGAAAGTCATGGACAATTATACCTAATTTTTAAAAGTTAAAAAGTTCATGCTATAAAGGATGTTAACCTAAAATAGGGTTATCAAAAACTAAAATTCTTTAAAAAAAACCCTTGACATTTTCAGTAACTCAAATAAAAAACTTTTAAATGCTTAATATCAAAGAAAAGCTTTTAGATTTATTGACTAAGAAATCTGCAGGTTTTTTGGGCGTTGACCTTGGTTCATATTCTATAAAAATCGCAGAGGTTGGTGAACGCCGAGGAAAGGTCGAACTAAAAAGCTTTGGGCAGACTAGGACCTTTGAAAACACTCTCATTAAGCATGAGATAGTCAATAAAAATTTATTAGCAACGAATATTAGGAACTTATTCGATAACCTCAAGCCTACTACAATAAATGCTATTTATAGTTTACCTTCTTTATTAACCTTTTACGATAACTTTACCTTAACAGAAATTCCTGATCACGAAACCTTAATAAAAAAAATAGCTGATGAATGCCCATACCATTTTGATGAAATTTCTTATTCTTACTATATACTTCCTGTTGAATCTAAATTTGTTGTTTTCTACTTATATGTAAAAAAAGAGATTTTAAATAAATTTGTAGAGCTCTTTTCTTTTCTCAATTTAAATTTGATAAATGTTGGTAGTGACTTTGTTGTCATTCATAATTTTTTGGAACATCTGTATGGTGAACATGCAAAGCTCGTTGCTGATTTAGGTTACTATGATGTTAGGTTGATTATTACCAATAAAGAAGTTCCTATCGCTACTTACCATCTTTCAAATTTAGGGATAAGAAGATTAGAGCAGGAAATTTCTAAGGTGTTTAAAGTTGATAAATATCAAGCTTTGAAAATCATACACAATCCTAAACTTTCAGAAATACAGATTGCTAAACCATTATTTGTAAAATATTTAGAAAAGTTATCTGAAGAGATTTTAATTAAGTTGGATGCAGTAAAAAATAAGTATGGAATTATACCTGAGGTGCTTTATCTGATAGGAGGTGGGGCAAGGATTCCAAATATTAGCCAAATATTATCCCAAGCATTAGAAATACCTTATCAAAAGATTGAAATTCAGCAGAAAATTAAGATTAATGATAATATCCATCCTGATTATTTGGAGATTATCAATACTCAAGGAGTTTTAGCTTTAGCTACAGCAGTAGAGGAGTTCTTGTGAATGATAATAAAATTTAATCTTTTACCCTATAAAGAAAAGGTATTTGGGTTGCAAAAAAAAGCCATATCTATATCTTTTGCTCATGTTTACATCTTTGTATTGATAATTCTTTTAGCCTTTGTAATTGGTACAGTAATCAACTTTGAGTTAAATCTAAGAAAATTAGAAAAAGAAAAAAAAGAGAAAGAGGAGCTTTTGAACAAGTATAAAAATATAGCTTTAAAAGTAAAAAAATTAGAGGAGGAGAAAGAGAAAATTAAAAAAAGAATTATTGCGATAATAGATTTAAAAAAGGACCAAGGGCAAAGGTTAAAGGTATTATATTATACGCTTTCTGAAGTAAAAGAAAACAAGGTTTTGATTAATAGCTTAAAAACTGAACCAGGGAAGGGGCATATAAAAGGTTATGCCTTTTCTCTTGAAGATGTGGCAAATTATTTAAAAAATTTGGAAGTAAACAAACAGGTGTTTAAGAATGTTGAGCTTAAGTCAGCAGTCTCCAAACAGCTTGCTGAATATTTTTTAGTAGAATTTGAATCAGAGGTGCAATTTTAGCTATGAAAGGATTTACAGAGTTTTATAAAAGAATTACTGAAGAGCTTAATAATAAACCGAGAAGCACAAAGGTTTTGTTTTTTGTCATAACATTAATTTTGCCTTTTGCTATATTTTACAATTTTTATTATACACCAAAAAAGGAAAAGGAAAAAAATCTTGTTCAAACCATAGAGTCTTTAGATAAAGAAACTTTAAAATATGAACAAATAGCAAAAAAAGAAAAGGAATTAGAATCTATTGTCAAGGAACGAAGAAAATTCTTAGAAGAAAGTCAAAAGATTCTTCCAACAGAGAAGGAGATACCAATACTACTTAACAACATTGCTCAATTAGCCAAAAAAAGAGGATTAAAGGTCTTGCAGTTTGTTCCCAAGCCTGAAATCCAGAAGAACTATTATAATGAAATTCCAATAGAATTAGCTTTTACAGGAAGTTTTAACAATACTTTTGCTTTTTTGAATGATGTAGAGAACTTGGAAAGGTTAGTAAATTTGATTTCTGTAGAGATTACCCAACAAGACAAAGATACTCTTTTAACTAAAAGCACATTTCATACATTTAAGTACACTGGTGTAGAATTAAAGCCGCAGGGTAAAAAATGAAAATGTATGTAATAATAATTCTTTTCTTATTGCCAATCGTCGGATGTCAAACGCAACAGAAATCGGAAGTAGTAGTAAAACCTCGAGAGCAGTATAAATTTCAGGATGTAGAATTAGAGGAATGGAAAAAGATAATCTTTACTCCCAAGGAAAGGTATGATTTTCAAAGCCTTAAAAATCCCTTCCTAAATCCTAAAACGGTTGCTCAATTGCAGAAAAAGGAAGAATTTTTTAATTTTGAGCTAAAGGGAATATTAATCAAGAATGGTAAACGTTATGCTTTGCTACAGGATCCTTTAAAAAGAGGGTATCTTATTACCGAAGGGACAAAGTTTGCAGGTCACTATGTAAAGAGAATTGGAAGTGATTATGTTATTGTATTAGCTGAAGAAACTGATGTATTTGGTGGGAAGACTAAGCGCGAGATAAAATTAAATTTGAGAAAGGAGCAAAGTTATGAAAAATAAATCTATAATTTTTCTTGAAATATTAATATGTCTCTTTCTATTTCCTCAGGTTTTATACGCAAAGCCTTCCCTACTTAATGTTCTTTTTTTTGACCATCCTGAACATCAACTGATCTTTGAGTTTGACAAACGAGTCAATTTTGAGGTTAAGAAGAGCGGACAGAAACTTTATGTGTATTTAGATAATACTTTGCCAAAAGAGTCAAAATGGATTAAAACTTTACCTAAGGACCTTTTTAAAGAAGTAGAAGCAGGAATTGAAAAAGATAGGCTTGCCTTAGTTTTTACTTTAAGTAAAGATTTCAATTTTCAAGCCTCAATGCTCGAAAATCGACTTATAATTAGGATTTTCTTTGAAGAGGAAAGAAAAGTTTACGATGCCATGATAATTGGAGATAGAATTTCAAAGTTAGACCGAGATAAGTTCACTCCTGACTATAAAGTTTCTGTCCTAACTGACCTTTCTTCTTTACACTTGCCTCTAACAAAAAAGTATAAAGGACAGCCGATTAGCATAGATTTTCAGGAAGCTGATTTGCATGCCGTCTTTCGTTTCTTGGCTGAAGTAAGCGGGTTAAACATAGTTGTTAGCGACAAGATTAAAGGAACGGTAACATTAAAGCTTCATCGTGTGCCTTGGGACCAGGTTCTTGATATCGTGCTTGCCAATTATGGATTGGGCTATGTGATGATCGGTAATGTTATGAGAATAGCCACTCTTGATGAGATCAAAGCAGAAAGCGATAGATATAAGGACTATCTTACCTCTATCAAAGATATCCAGGAAAGAGGTCCATTAACAACCAAAATCTTTCAGTTAAAATATGTCAAAGGAGAAACAATAGTATCAAAGTTAAAAGAAATTGTAACCGGTGATGGGAAAATAACTTATGAACCAAATTCGAATGTGTTGATAGTAAAAGATACTGAAAAAAATTTAAAAGAAATAGAGACAATAATCAAGGAAATAGATAAGCCAACTAAACAGGTGTTGATCGAAGCCAGGGTTGTAGAAATAATGGATACATATGCACATAGGCTTGGAATTAGGTTGGGTGGTTCTGCCTGGAAGACCACCCAGCATACTATAATCGGTGTAGGAAGACAACCAAACATCTCAACCCCTGATAATTCATACAGCTATCCTGGTGGTTTTACTCCGGGTAATGGAACTGGAAGCGTCAGCTTTTCACCTTCAGGTATTGTAGATTTGGGAGTTGCAGGTAGTACAAATATAGGTTTTGCCTTTGGTCATGTTGGAAAATCTGTTTTACTTCTTGATGCTGAGCTTTCGGCGCTTGAAAGCGAGGGAGTAGCAAGGATATTTGCCACCCCAAAGGTTTTAACCCTTGACAATCAGCCTGCTGAGATAAAGCAGGGATATAAAATTCCTTATCTTCAGCTAAATCAACAAGGAGTAGCAACAACCCAGTTTATAGAGGCAGTTTTAAGGCTTAAAGTTACTCCTCATGTTGCTCCGGATAATCGCATTAATCTTGATGTCGAGATCGAGAAGAGCACCCCTGATTGGGGTAGGGTAGTTAATGGAGTCCCAGCTTTGATGACCCGTTCGGCTACCACTAAGACCTTGGTTAACAACGGTGAAACCATCGTGATAGGCGGGATAAAGACGAGCGACCTTGGAGATAATTTTGACCAGGTCCCTGGACTTGGGAAAATTCCTTGGGTAGGTGAAGCCTTTAAAAAGAAGGAGAGAAACTTAGCCAAAACTGAACTGATCGTTTTTATTACTCCCAAGATAATTACCGTTGAAATTCCCGGCGTTGATTATTAGTTTTTCTCTCTTGATGGAAGAGGTAATTGTAATAGGGGCTGGGCTTGCCGGGACAGAGGCAGCCTGGCAATTAGCCAAGCGGGGCATAAGGGTTATTCTTTATGAAATGCGCCCCCAAAAGCTTACCCCAGCCCACAAAACAGGTTTTTTCGCAGAGCTCGTCTGCTCAAATTCTCTAAGGTCTAAGGACTTAACCAACGCTGTAGGACTCCTTAAAGAAGAGCTAAGAAGACTTGGTTCTATCATCATGGAGTCTGCAGACATTAAACAAATCCCAGGAGGAAAAGCTTTAGTAGTAGACCGAGAAAAGTTTGCTAATTTTATCACGGAAAAGCTGCAAAATCATCCCAACATAAGATTTGTTTGTGAAGAAATGACCGAAATACCTACGGATAGAGTTGTGATAGTTGCTACAGGTCCTTTGACCTCTGACCCTTTGGCTATGTCCCTTGCTAAGCTTTTCTCCGAGCCTTTTCTACATTTCTATGATGCCATCTCCCCCATTGTGCATGCTGAGAGTATAGATTGGGGAAAAGTGTTTGTTGCCGACCGTTACGGAGAGGAAGAAGGAGCCTATGTCAACTGTCCGTTAACTAAGGAGGAGTATGAAAGGTTTGTGCAGGAGCTTTTGTCAGCCGAGAAGGTTCCGCTTCATCCCTTTGAAGAGCCAAAATACTTTGAGGGCTGTTTACCCATTGAGGTAATGGCTGAGAGGGGTATTGAGACCCTACGATATGGACCCATGAAGCCTAAGGGACTTATCGACCCGAGAACCGGAAAAGAGCCCTATGCCGTAGTTCAACTGAGACCTGAGAACGCTGAAAGAACTTTATACAACATGGTTGGTTTTCAGACAAAGCTTAAATACCATGAACAGGAAAGAGTCTTTCGTTTGATCCCTGGATTAAAGAAAGCTGAGTTTGCAAAATATGGGTCCATCCATAGGAACACTTTCGTTAACGCTCCAAAGGTTTTAACCCCCTATCTACAACTTAAAAATTATCCTAATGTCTTCTTAGCAGGGCAGATTACTGGTGTTGAAGGGTATGTTGAATCGACGGCCATGGGCTTAGTTGCCGGGATAAATGCCTACAGGTTGATTAAGGTAAAAGACCTTGTTATCCCCCCACCGGAGACGGCAATAGGAAGCTTAGTTCACTATCTACAATTCTCAAATCCCAAACATTTTCAACCGATGAATATCAACTGGGGTTTATTCCCTGAAATATCAGGAAAAAGGAAGATTAAAAAGGAGGAAAAGGTTAGAGCCCTCGTTGAGAGGGCTCTTAAAGCTTTAGAGGACTGGCAAAGAGAATTAGATTGATGCTAATTCTGTTTGCAGACCCCGATTATATGGTCTATTACCACCAACACCTCAACATTTGGGGCTATTTGGAGCCAAACAAATCCTTCTTCAATCTTGGTTATTTCTCCGATGATCCCACCGCTTGTAACCACAAGCTGACCAACTTTTAGCTCCTTTAAAAACCTTTCTCGTTCTTTCATTTTCTTTCTGTAGGGCTGAATCAACCCAATGTAGACGAGGATTAGCATGGCAAGGGCAAAGAACAAAGGAGAGGAAAGAAATTCAAAAAGTTGTTCAAGGTTCATGATTTTTAAGCTTGGTAGTTTCCTGCAATATAACCCTTAATAACTGGAATGAGGTTATCCTTTTCTACCTCGAGCCAAACAAGGTCCCCCTCGATCTTGACGATCCTTCCCACTATCCCTCCTGAGGTATAAACTTTTTGCCCAACCTTAAGCTCTGACAAAAACTTTTGGTGTTCCCTTAGTCTTTTCTGCTGCGGACGGATGAGCAAAAAGTAAAAGATAACGAAGATTAGGATTAAGGGAAGAAGCGTAAAGATCAAACCAATTAACCCGCCTTGACCTTGCTGTCCTTGCGGTGGTGGTGCCATGGCAAAGGCTTGGGAAAGGATAAAAGCCTGATAAAACATCATTCTTCTACCTCCTCTGGATTTTTTTGATAGAGTTTTTTTAACTCTTCGTAAAGGGGGGTAAGCTCATCCTCTTTGATGGCTAAGCGAACCCTCTCTAACAATTTAGCATAGTAATGGAGATTGTGAAGGGTAAGCAAAGTATAGGCTAAAAGTTCTTTTGCCTGAAAGAGATGCCGAAGGTAAGCTCTGGTAAAATTTCTACAGGTATAGCAGGAACAAAGGGGGTCAAGAGGGGAAAAATCTTCTTTGTATTTAGAATTTCTAATGTTTACATACCCTTGGGAAGTGAAAAGGGTTCCCCTTCTTGCGTTCCTTGTGGGAAGAACACAATCAAACATGTCAACTCCTCTCATTATAGCCTCGATGAGGTCAAGAGGGGTCCCAACCCCCATGAGATACCTCGGTTTTTCTTCAGGGAGGTTCTCGATAGCTATCTCAATCATTTTGTTTCTTAGGTTGGCAGGCTCGCCGACTGAAAGACCTCCGATGGCATATCCAGGAAAAGGAAGGCTTGCAATGTAGCGTGCGCTAAGACTTCGCAGGTCTTCATACATTCCCCCTTGAACAATTCCAAACAACGCGCCCTTGGGTTTAGGAAAAGTTTGGTAATAGTCTAAGCATCTTTCAGCCAAGCGGTGAGTGAGGTCGGTTAGCTCTTTTGTTTTTTCATAATCACAAGGATAGGGTATGCAGGTGTCAAGGACCATCATGATGTCTGAGCCAAGTTCACACTGTGCTAAGACCGCAGCTTCTGGGCTTAAAAACATCTCGCTTCCGTCAAGATGAGAACGAAAGATTATTCCTTCTTCCGTGATTTTGCTAAAGGAGGAGAGGCTATAGACCTGAAAACCTCCGCTATCTGTAAGTATAGCCCCAGGAAAGTTCATAAACCTATGAAGACCGCCCGCCTTTTTAATAATTTTGACCCCTGGTCTTAAAAGAAGGTGGTAGGTGTTGCATAGAATAATCTTGTAGCCGAGGGAGGACACTTTTTGGGGGTCGAGCGCTTTGATGCTTGCTTGAGTTCCAACAGGCATAAAGACAGGGGTTTCTACGACCGCTCGAGGGGTAATAAGAAGCCCAAGCCGGGACTTATTTTTTTGGCTGGTTTTAAGTATCTTAAACCTAAGCATCAAGAACTAAGGTCGGAACTTAAGCTCAGAGATGGCCGATAAAAAAGGCTCTCTTAGAGCTTTCAACTTCTCAGCTGGAACGCAGAGAGATAGCCGCACATGGTTTGCTTTTCCAAAACCTCGTCCTGGAACCGCAAGTATACCCCATTTCTTTAAATGCTCGCAGAAGGCGACATCATCCATGTCCACTTTCGGAAAGATGAAAAGCCCGCCTTTTGGTCGGACACAAGAAATGTTTGCCTCATCAAGGATACTGCACAAGATATCTCGCCTTTCTTGATAGATTTCTACTTTAACTTTGGAGAAAGCGCACTTCATAACAATCCTTTGAGCAAGGGCTGGCGCGTTCACAAAGCCAAGGATCCTGTTTGCCATGATCATAGCAGGAAGCAAAAGCTCTTTTTCTTCAATGTCAGGATGAACGGCAGCAAAGCCTATCCTCTCTCCAGCTAAGCCAAGTTCTTTGGAGAAACTATAGGCAATGATGCTGTTTGAATAGTGCTTTAAGATGGATGGCACAGCTACACCATCAAAGGTTAGGTTCCGGTATGGTTCATCGGATACAAGATAGATGGGTTTTCCAAACCTTTTGCTTTTTTCTGAGAGGAGCTCTGCCAATCCCTTTATTTCCTCTTCGCTATATACCTGACCAGTTGGGTTGTTTGGTGAGTTGATGAGCACTATTTTTGTCCTTTCAGTTATAGCTTCCTCAAAGGCTGATAGGTCAAGGCTAAAATCATCTTTGGTGGAAACTGGTTTAGGAATGCCTTGATGATTTTCGGTATAGAAAAAGTATTCAACAAAAAATGGGGAAGGGAAAAGGACTTCTTCTCCAGGGTTAAGGAGGGCTTTGAAGATGATGTTTAGAGCTCCTGCCGCCCCACAGGTCATAACAACCTCTTTGGCGGAAACTTTTATCCCCTGCTCAAGGGTTACTTTTTCTGCCATTTTTGCCCGGACATCCTCAAAGCCTGCGTTTGGCATGTAGCGATGGTATTCCGGCTTATAGTTTTCAACCATCTCTTTCAAAGCAAGATACACCTCTTCTGGCGGAGGAAGGTCTGGATTGCCAAGGGTAAGGTCAAAGACTCTGTCTTCCCCTAATTCTTGTTTGAGCTTTAGCCCCTCCTCAAACATCTTTCTAATCCAGGAGCTTTTTTCTTGATAGGAAAACATCTGCTTGGATATGGACATAACTCTAAACCTCCCAATAGTTTTTAAAGTGAAGAAGGTCCCTAAGTTTGGCAAGGAGCTCTTCGGAATAAGACGAGGGGATGGGATTTTCATCTACATCGACCTTAACAGCTTCAGAAAAGACCTTTATCGTCAAAGCTACGCCTTCAGAAAGGTTTGATAGATTGTAGCCCCCTTCAAGGGTAAAGGCGATCTTTCCTTTTGAAGTTTCTTCCGCAATATCTTTCAAGGTAGCAAGCATCATGCCCAGTCCTTCAAGAGTTAAGTTTGTGCCCCCTAAGGAATCTCCCCGCAAGCAATCATAGCCCGCAGAAACAAGGATAAGCTGCGGTTTATACTGAAAAGCTATCGGTTTTAGTAGCTTCTGATAAAAATAGAGAAAATCTCCATCGTGAGAAGCACCTTTTAATGGAACATTTATCGTAAAACCTCTCGCCGAGCCTCCTCCAATTTCATTGTAGTTCCCAGTGCCTGGGTAGTAGGGATAACGATGGGTTGAGAAGAAGAGAATTTGATGGTCTTCCCAAAAGATATCCTGTGTCCCGTTGCCATGGTGAAGGTCAAAGTCTACGATTAAGATTCGGTTTAATTTATAAAGATTTTTGGCATAGTAGCCGGCAAGGGCAACATTGTTGAAGAGACAAAACCCCATAGCCCGAGCCCTTTCGGCATGATGTCCGGGTGGTCTGATTAAGGAAAAGACCATGTCAAAGCCTTCCTGAAAAAGAAGCTCTAAAGCCTTTTTCTGAGCGCCAGCAGCATAAAGGGCAGACTCGAAGGAGTATTCGTTCGTCGCCGTATCACCATCTATGTAGTAAAAAGGTTTACCAGCGGTTGATTCTATAAGGGAATAAAGCTCTTCAATATGAGCCCAGAGTATTTCCTCTTTTTCCGCACGATAGGGCTTAAAAACCTCAAGGTAATCCTTAACATCCTCCTTTAGCAATCTTTCCCAGATGGCTAAAAGCCGATGAGGACTCTCTGGATGATAGTCTCCAGGGTTGTGTTTTAGATAGATATCATCGTAGACCACAGCAATCTTTTTCATCAATCTTCACCTCAGTTTAAACTTTAGGAAATTTTAAAACAAAACCGCAGTCGTTGCAACAACCTTTTTTGTTTGTTAATATAGAGTTAAAATGGGAAGCTACCTCTGGCACGAACTTATCACCAAAGAGTCCCTTTCCTTTCCAACAAAAGAATTTAAGGTTCTGCAAACTCATATTTCCTATATTTTCATAACCGATGAAATAGTCTACAAAATAAAGAAGCCTGTAAACTTTGGTTTTCTTGATTTTACAACCCTTGAGAAAAGGAGGTTCTACTGCGAGAGGGAGGTTGAATTAAACAAAAGGCTATGCCCGGATATCTATTTGGGCGTAGTTCCCGTGATAAGAAGAGGGGAGCAATTCTTTATAGAAGATGTAGATAGGTCTATTAGTTCCTCAAAAGGCGAAGTCCTTGATTATTCTGTAAAGATGAAGAGGCTCCCAGAAGAGGGGATGATGAAAACTCTTCTCGCAAAAGGTTCATTAATCCCAAAGCACATAGACTTGATCGTAAATAAGCTTGTTCCATTTTATCAAACCGCGGAAACTAACGAGGAAATATCAAAATACGGAAGCCTTGAGGTTGTATCTTACAACACAGAGGAAAATTTCTCTCAAACTAAAGATTTTGTCAGCAAGGCTTTAACTCAAAGAAAATTTGAGACCATTGTTAGCTATTCAAGAAGGTTTATGGAAGAACATGCTTCTCTTTTTAAAAAGAGAGTTAAAGAAGGCTTTATCAGGGAGGGTCATGGCGACCTTTATTCGGCAAACATCTGTTTTGATGACTTAAGAGAGGTTTACATCTTTGATTGCATTGAGTTTAACGAAAGGTTTCGTTGTGGTGATGTCTGCTCGGACCTGGCCTTTCTTGCCATGGATTTAGATTTTTATAGATTGGATGAACTTTCAAAATACTTTGTCGATGAGTATGTTAAGAGAAGCGGAGATAAAGACCTTTTGCTACTTTTAGATTTTTACAAATGCTACCGAGCCTTCGTGCGAGGAAAGATCGGATGCTTTACCTCTCAAGACCAAAGCTTAAGCCCTAAGGTAAGGGAAGAAGCCTTAAGCCTTGCCCAAAGATACTTTGACCTGGCCTTTAGATATGCTAAAGGAATACCTAAGGTTTTAGTCTTTATGGGACTTTCTTGCACAGGTAAAACCTACTTAGCAGAAAGGATGGTTCAAAAGTATCCAGCTGTTTATCTTTCTTCCGATGTTGAGAGAAAAAGGCTTCTTGGTTTAGACCCAGAGAAGCATTACTACGCAGAGTTTGAACAGGGCATCTATTCTCCTGAGGTATCAGATAAGACTTATGAAGTCTTGGCAAAAGAGGCAAGGATTGAGGTTTCTTACGGACGAGATGTTATAATCGATGCTACTTTTCGAAAGAAAAAATGGCAGGATATGCTTTTTTCAGCTTTAAAAGATATCCCTTGCGAAGTTTTTTTTATCTGGTGTGTAGCAGAGGATGAGGTTGTGAAGGAAAGGTTTGCTGAAAGGGCTACGAAAAAGACAGCCTCAGATGCCCTGTTTGAGACCTATCTTCACCAAAAGAAAACCTTTGAACCTCCTGTTGAAATACCAAACCTTATCAAAATAGACACATCATCTGGAAATTCCAACCTTTTAAAACTAATCGAAGAATTTGTAAAACTGTAAGCCCTACCCCCTTGTCTTTGAAAAAGTGATGATTATTTTTTGATTGACTTTAAATTCTAAACAAAAATTCTTCAGGAGGAGGTGGATGTATGAAGATCAGACCGCTTTATGATCGGATCCTTGTTCAACGCATTGAGGAAGAACAAAGAACAGAATCAGGCATCATCATCCCCGACACAGCCAAGGAAAAACCCATCATGGGGAAAGTTATTGCCGTTGGGGAAGGTAGGCTCCTTGAAAACGGGCAGACTCGTCCTCTAAAGGTGAAAGAGGGAGATAAAATCCTATTTAGCAAGTATGCTGGAACAGAAATAAAAATCAAAGGAGAAGATTTTCTCATCATGAGAGAAGACGATGTTTTAGCCATCATTGAAGATTAATAAACGAACTCAGAAATAAAAAATTCTACAAAAGGAGGTGGAAGGATGGCTGCTAAAGAAATCATCTATGGAGCTAACACCAGAGATAAGATCCTTGCTGGTGTGAACAAGCTTGCCAACGCCGTAAAAGTAACCTTAGGTCCTAAAGGAAGAAATGTTATCCTTGAAAGGTCCTTTGGTTCTCCTCTTATCACCAAGGACGGTGTTACCGTTGCTAAGGAGATAGAGCTTGAGGATAAGTTCGAAAACATGGGCGCTCAGATGGTAAAGGAAGTTGCTTCTAAAACAAGCGATGTTGCCGGGGACGGAACCACTACCGCCACCGTTCTTGCGCAGGCCATCTTTCAGGAGGGTGTAAAGCTTGTCGCTGCTGGTATCAATCCCATGGCCATCAAGAGAGGTATTGACAGAGCCGTTGAGGTTGTGGTGGCTGAGCTTGAAAAGCTTGCCCAGCCTTGCAAATCCCGTCAGGAGATTGCCCAGGTGGCATCTATTTCTGCTAACAACGATGCTACCATCGGAAACCTTATCGCTGACGCCATGGATAGAGTTGGTAAGGAAGGCGTTATAACCGTTGAGGAGTCTAAAGGTCTTGAAACCTACCTTGAAGTGGTTGAGGGAATGCAGTTTGATCGTGGTTACATATCTCCTTACTTTATAACTGACCCTGATAAAATGGATTGCGTTCTTGAAGACCCATACATCCTTGTTTACGACAAGAAGGTTAGCTCCATGAAGGACCTTTTACCAGTTCTTGAGCAGGTAGCAAGGGCTGGGAAGCCTATCCTTATCATCGCCGAGGATGTAGAGGGTGAAGCCCTGGCTACCCTTGTAGTTAACAAGCTTAGGGGAGTGCTCCAGTGCTGCGCTGTTAAGGCCCCTGGCTTTGGTGAAAGAAGAAAAGCCATGCTCCAGGACATAGCTATCGTAACAGGTGGAACTTTCATTTCTGAAGAACTTGGTATGAAGCTTGAGAATGTGCAGCTTAAGGACCTTGGTAGGGCAAGAAAGGTTATCGTAAGCAAAGAGCAAACTACCATCGTTGACGGTGCCGGTAAGAAAGAAGACATTGAAGCAAGGATTAAACAGATAAGAGCCCAGATTGAAGAAACGACTTCAGACTATGATAGGGAAAAGCTCCAGGAGAGGCTGGCTAAGCTCGTTGGTGGAGTTGCGGTGATCTATGTTGGTGCGGCAACTGAAACGGAGATGAAGGAGAAGAAGGCAAGGGTAGAGGATGCTCTTAACGCTACAAAGGCTGCCGTGGAAGAGGGGATCGTTCCTGGTGGCGGAACCGCCTACATTAGATGTCTTCCGACCTTGGAAAACCTCAAACTTGAGGGAGATGAACAATATGGTGTTGAGATAATCAAGAAGGCTCTTGAAGCACCACTCAGACAGATTGCTGCTAACGCCGGGTATGAGGGCTCAATCGTAGTTGAGAAGGTTAAGGCTGAAAAAGGCAACGTTGGCTTTGATGCCGCAACTGGTGAATACCAAGACCTCGTAGCAGCTGGAATTATCGACCCGAAAAAGGTGTCCCGTTGCGCCCTTCAGAATGCCGCCTCCATTGCTGGGTTACTCCTAACCACCGAGGCCATGGTTGCTGAAAAGCCAAAGAAGGATGAAAAGACCCCGCCCATGCCAGGCGGTGAGTTCTAAAATTAAGCAT